>Ga0076113_107_pt1 | contig 78987 bp, 63 predicted proteins | sample RifGroC2_FD_67670 | JGI IMG/M metagenome (GOLD analysis project Ga0076113, IMG submission 67670) | Parcubacteria (Magasanikbacteria) bacterium GW2011_GWC2_37_14
CGACGGAGCGCTTAAAGGTGAACCGGCCATATATTTCTAAGGGTTAAAAGTGTTACCCTTAGTTTACCAGAGTGTTACCGGTTAAGGTGTACTATACAGAGGTAAAATAATCATGAGATTTTAAAAATTCCTCTACTGCTTGTTCAGCATTTGGTAAACCTTGTACCTTATCCGGAGAAAAATTATTATCTTTAAAATATTGTAAATAAAAATCAGTCATTAAAATACGCTGTTCACTTGTTTTTTCATCAGGACCAAAAATATCTAAAAATTTCTGCATTGCTGCTTCCAAAAACAGCGCGGCTGGTTTCCACTGTTCCCAAATTAAGATGGTTTTTAACATTGCCTGATACAACTTTCTGCCCATTAGTCCTGGTGCACCATTGTTCGCGCAAATATCCAAAACTTTAGCTAAAGCATGATAATCCATTTTCAGAGCAACCTCAAACATCTTTGTTAAATCTCTTGTTTCAAGCTTCTCAGCCCTAGCTACTTCTGGTTTGGGTGGTTTGGCCAAAGTTTCTACTTGCAACGCCCCATCAACCACTTTATTTATCATTGGCAAAGTTTGTTTCTTTTTAGTACTAAAATCACCATCGCCAAAACACTGTTCATAAACTTTCGTAAAAAACTCGGCTTTCTTTTCTGGAGGATGTTTACTCTTTTTAAAAATTGGATCTAATTTTGCTAAAATTTTGTTTAAATAATCTAAAAACCACTCCACATCTTTCCAAAGCACTTTTTCATCCATTATCAATTGTGTTAATACTGTTTTAATATCCGGTGTATAACCCAAATATTCTTTTAATACTAAATAATCTTTATTTAAGGCTTGTTCCAACAATAACGCCCTTTCACTGGCAACTTCTACAATGGGTGCTTTTGCCTCTGCCACCACAATTTTTGGTTGTTGTTCTTTAACAACAGGCCTTGTTGGCACAGGTTCTTTTTTAATATCAGGCTTTCGATAAATTCTCCCTTCTGGAGGTTTTTTAAATTCTAACTGTCCAATATAATAAGTTCTAGCAAAATTTGCAGGGTTAGAGGCTTCACCGGTCATTTTTATTTTATTATCATCACCAACAGCTAAAATTGTTCCTTCTAAATAATTTAATTTTGGATCATCTCGCCGAATGGGTGGTATATAAGCCATAACAATTTCACCAGCTCTTACACGATTACGCAAAATATCAATTGGCGCTTCTGGCAAAACCAGTCTTTCTCTAGCTGGCAACTTTTTTTCTACTCTTATCTGTGGTTCAAATGCCTTTGCTGCTGGTTCAATAACCTTTTCTTCAACTTTTGCTTCCACTTTAACTACTGGTTTTGGAACAACCGGCTCCACTACTGGCCTAACAACTTCCTCTACTACTGGTGCAACGACTTCTTTTTCTTCTGTTTCACTATTCAATTCCGCTTCATCTTTGTTTGCTCCCTTGCCAATACTAACATCCACTAATTTTTCTATATCTCCCATAGCTGCTTCTATTCGTCTTTCTTTTTCGTCAGCAGAAATAGCTTTTATACCTTCGGCCGCATTTCTATCTACCAATTCTTGTTGATCTCTACTTACTCCAATATTATATTGTCGCAATTCAATTTCCTCTTGACTGAGTGGTTTGGAAATACCCCAAAGTTTTCTCCAAGTAGATTTTAATCCTAATTTTTTATTGTGAGCACCCAAAACATCAGACGTTTCTACATCTGGCAAATTTTTACCATCTACAATATATCGTCGTTGGTTACCTTCTATTCCCATACAAAAATATACTAATAATTCTAGCTTAATATTTTAAGCTATTTTTGTCAATCAACTATCTTTTCGGCTTCAGTCAATTTAACCGATAATAAATGCGAGATGCCATCGGCTCCCATGGTTACGCCATAGAGCGCATCAGAGGCATGCATGGTAACTCGATTGTGAGTAATTACTACAAATTGTGATTGATTAGAAAGTTCCTGTAAAATTTTGGTAAAACGCAAAGTATTGGCTTCGTCTAGTGCGGCTTCTACTTCGTCCAAAACTACAAAAGGTGGCGGATTGGTATGAAGAATGGCACAGACCAAAGCAATGGAGGCCAAAGTGCGTTCCCCTCCCGAAAGTGCTTGAATATTTTTAATTTTTTTGCCAGGTGGGCAAGCAATTACATCTACACCCAACAAAATTTGTTCTTTTTTATTTTTAGGTTTTGCATTTTCCTCTTCTTCATTTTCTAATTCATTATTTAAATCTTCTATACTAATATTTGGGTCTTCGGCTAATTTACTTTCACCATACAATTCTACCAAATCAGCTTTGCCGCCATCGAATAATATTGCAAAATATCGCGAAAATTCTTTTTTAATTTGTTTAAAAGCCTTGTCGCGTTTTTTCTTCATTAATTCATCTAATTCTACAATCAAAGATTCCAAATCAGTTAAAGCTTTATTTAGGTCAGTTAATTGTGAATCTAAATATCCATAACGTTCCTTTGTTTCTTGGTATTCAGCCATTACTTCTTCATCAATTCCGCCAATCAAACTTAATTGATATTTTAATTTTTGAATTTTTTCTAGCGTTAATTCCATTTCCACAACTGGCAAAACTTCGGTACCACGTTCTTTTAAGGCAGTTAACTGGGTGTGTAATTCTTGATAAACTTCGTTGCTTAAATCTTCTTGTTTAGTTTCCAATTTGGCCACCAAAACCTGCTTGTCGTTTTTCTTTTCGACAATTTTAGATAAGGCTGTTTGTTCTTCTTGCATGGCATCTTGCAAAGCAAAAATTCTTTGCTTTTTCTTTTCTTCACCTTCGTTAAATAATTTCATTTTTTCTTCCACTCCCAATAATTCTTTTTCTTTATTTTTGATTTCTTTTTCTACACCACTTTTTTGTTTTTCTACTTGGTGTAAATTTTCACTATACTCTTCTGGAGTCATGTTATGCACCGACAGTTCTTGTTGCAAAGCAGATAATTCTCTGGCTAATTCTTGCTTTTGTTCTCCAAAAACAGTTAAACGACCTACAGCAATTTGTTCACCAGACAACAAACTTTGTAAATCAGTTTTGGCCAATTCATAATCTTTATCAACCAATTCTTCCTGCTTTTGATAAGTTAATATTTCTTCTTCTAAAGTAACCAAATCTGTACCCATTAAATAGGGCGAATCGCCATAAGAAAAACTTAAACCACGAGCCCGTTCTTTTTTGCGATAACCGCCTTTTAAAGAACCCGACACTTCTACCACATCTCCCTCCAAAGTTACCATGCGAATCCGACCAATACCAATTTCTCGCGCCACATCCAAATTATCCACAATTAAAGTATTACCCAAAACATAAGAAAAAATATTATTAAAACGACTATCAAATTTGGCCAATTCTACGGCCAAGCCATGCACCCCAGAACGGTTTTTTAATTCATTAATATCTTGTGAAACAATTCTTTGCCTAATTTTATTGAGTGGCATAAAAGTGGCCACCCCCAATTCTTGAGCGCGCAAATATTCAATAGATTTTTGTGCAGTGCCGTCATTATCGACAACTACCGAAGAAAGATTGCCTCCAGCTGCCACGTCTAGTGCCAAACGATATTTTTCATCTACTTCGGCCAACTGCGCCACGGTGCCATACACTACACCCAAACGATGGCGCTCTTCTAGCACTGCTTGCACAGCTTTTAACCCAGAATATTGCATGTATGATTGTTCATTTTTTACTTGCAACATTTTTTGTTCGAGATTACCAATCTTGCCTTTAATTTCGGTGTGCTCTAATAATTTTTCTTCTACTTCTTTTTTCTTTAACAAAATTTCTTCGGCATTTTTTTGCGAATTATTTTCTGCATCAGTTAGTTCTTTTTCCAAACGTGCCACTTCGCCTTCTAAATTATTAATTTTACTTTGAAGCCAGCCTACATTTTGCTTGCCAGCTTTGGAATATTCAGTTTGTAATTTCCCCATTAAAACTGCTTTTTCACTTTCTAATAAATTTTTCTGTCTTAAAATTTCTTGATACTCTTTTTGTAAATTGGCAAATACTTCCTGACGCGATTCTTCGCGAGCCAAACGAGCCATTTCTTCTTGCACGGCCAATAACTTGGCATTACTTTCGGTATATTCTTTATTAAAAACTTTTAACTCTTGTTGTAAAACTTCTAATTGAGTTTGATTGTAATAATATAATGTATAAAAATATTTCTCTTGACACTCACGTAATTGTATTTCCACTTCTTGACGTTGCTCTAATTTTTTTACTTGGCGCGACAAAGTGCGCAGTCGTGGTTCTACTTCGTTGAGTAAGGCAGTAGCCTGATCAATATTTTCTTTGGTATGATACAATTTTAAAGCGGCTTGATGGCGTTTAATTTGAAACTCTTTAATTCCACAGGCTTCATCAAAAAAATCCTTGCGTTCTTGTGGAGTTTGTAAAAGTAGTCGATCAATTGTACCCTGACCAATTACACTATAAGCGCCTTGGCCAAATTGCGCTTTGGCCAAAAGTATTTGCAAATCAATCAACCGAACATTGTTGTTGTTTACCAAATATTCACTTTCTCCCGAACGATAAAAACGACGAGTAATTACTAATTCGTCATAATCAATTGGCACACGCTTATCGGCATTGTCCAAAATCATCGTTACTGCCGCCATGCCCATTTGCCCTTTGGAGTCAGATCCCGAAAAAATAATATCTTCACCTTTTTTACCACGCAACATTTTCATACTCTGTTCACCCATTACCCAGCGAATAGCATCGGAGATGTTACTTTTGCCCGCACCATTTGGCCCAACTACCGAAGTAACCGTATAACGGCCATCTTTGGCTTGAGGCAGAAATTCCAAAAAAGCCTTTTGTGCAAAAGACTTAAAACCATGTATTTCTAGACTTTTTAAATACATAATGGAAATATTATAGCACTCTTGACAAATTCCCACAATAGGATTATAATGGCTAGCTTGTAATATTTATGGAAAGAACTGCCAAACAAATCCACAATTTAATTATCAATGCCCAAAACATTGTTTTGGTGCCCCACCAAAACCCCGACGGCGACGCTCTGGGGTCTGTTTCGTCTTTTTCCTATTATTTAATTAGTCTAAACAAAAGACACTATATTTTTTGTGCCACTCCTGCTTCTAGCAAATTACAAACTCTCCCCCATTTAATAGAACCTAATAATTCCTTAGAAATTTGGAAAACTCAGCCTGATTTAATTATTGTTTTGGATTCGGGCGATCTTAAATACGCGGGCATAGACCAAATAATTAGCAATCTCACTCACGAATATTTAATTATAAATATTGATCACCATAATTCTAATACCAATTTTGGCCAGCATAATTTGGTAATAAAAAATGCTTCTGCCACGGCCGAAGTTTTGTATCATTTTTATAAATATAATAATATAAATATCGACAAAAACATGGCCTTGTCTCTCTTAACCGGTCTAATTACCGACACCGACAACTTTACCAATGGTGCCACTAATACTAGTTCTTTAAAAATTGCTTCGGAACTTATTCACCGCGGAGCTAATTTTAATTTTCTTAAAAACTGGTTTATAAAAGATAAAAGTATTCTCGCTTTAAAACTTTGGGGTACCGTGCTTTCCCGTTTAAGTAAACACGAAGAATTGGATATTGTTTACACTTATCTTACCAAAAATGATTTTAATAATTTGGAAATAAATGAAAATGAAATCGAAGGTATAGCTAATTTTTTAAATAATTTAGGCGAAGGCCGAGCTTCTTTAATTTTAAAGGAATTATCTAACAAAAAAATAAAAGGTAGTTTACGTACTACCAACGATAATATTGATGTTTCGGTAATTGCCAAAACTTTAGGCGGGGGTGGACACAAAAAAGCTAGTGGCTTTGTACTCGAAGGTACACTAGAGGAAGTACTAAAAAAAGTTTGGGAAGCAGTTGCCAAGAGCGAAAAAAAGAAGTAAAATAGTTAAGTAATCCTTAACTATTTTTTATATGTCTAACAAAGAAATACAAAATCAATATCTGATTCCCACCGTCATCGAAAAAACATCTTATGGCGAACGCGCCTATGATATTTATTCCAGGTTGTTGAAAGACCGAATAATTTTTTTGGGCACAGCGATTGATGACGCCGTGGCCAATACCGTAATTGCCCAATTATTATTTTTGGCAAATCAAGATTCGGAAAAAGATATTAAAATTTATATCAATTCTCCTGGTGGTTCGGTTACAGCTGGTATGGCTATTTACGACACCATGCAATTTATAAAACCCGATGTTTCTACCACTTGCGTGGGTATGGCTGCTAGTATGGCTTCGGTACTCTTGGCTGCTGGCGCCAAAGGCAAACGTTTTTGTTTGCCAAATTCCGAAGTGATGATTCATCAAATTATGGGTGGTATGGAAGGTCAAGCCAGTGACATCAAAATTCATGCGGAAAGAATTTTAAAATTAAAAACTAAATTAAATAATATTTTGGTAAAACACACTGGACAAACTTTGGAAAAAATTGACAAAGATACTGATCGTGATTATTTTATGACTGCCGAGGAAGCAGTAAAATATGGTTTGGTAGATAAGGTTATCGAATAGTTTTTTTCCCTCCCCTATAAGGGGAGGCCCCTCGTAGGGGGAGGAAAATAAAAAACTGCGATTTATATCGCAGTTTTTTATTTTCAACTATTTATAATAATTTTACCCTCACACCTATGTATAGGTGTTGGGGTTTATAAACACTTGAGTCACCCTTGGTCCTCCAAGGCCAAGGTGCTCCTAAGTAATTAGGAAAAGATCGAAAAGAACGTAGATTGGTTGCCCCGGAGCTGGGGCGAGATAGACGGCTTGGCGCCATCAAGAACGGAAGGTTATTCGTCGCTACACGCGTCACCAACCCCGTTGCCGTCGGCGTCGGCCTGATCGGGGTTGTAATCGCAATTGCAATTGTCGTCATAATCGTCAATACCATCACCATCGGAATCCCCCCAGGGATCAGTGATAGAATGGGGGGCGTTGGGGCAATAGTCGCAAATATCACCCAATCCGTCGTGATCCGAATCTTTTTGACCGGGATTGTATTCGTAACTATTATTGCAATTATCTTCATCATCTCGGACACCGTCGCCGTCGACATCGGAGTCGCACGCGTCGCCCACCCCATCGCCGTCGCCGTCGTTCTGTTTAAAATAATCCCAAGGTCTTTCGTCCCCCGGTCCCTGGAGCTCCTCGAAGTTATGTAGCGAACTACAGTGACCCCAATCATCTTCGGTTTCATTGCGACACCCCATCACGTCAAATATATTGGGGCAGTTGTCGCAAGCGTCGCCGATGCCGTCGCCGTCCATGTCACCCTGATCCAGGTTGTCAATGCCCGGGCAGTTGTCTTCTGCATCGGGCAGGCCGTCGTTGTCGTCGTCGGCTTCACAGGCATCGCCCACACCGTCGCCGTCAGCGTCGGCCTGATTGTGGTTGCTGATCTTGGGACAGTTATCGCAGGCGTCGCCAACACTATCGCCGTCAGCGTCGGCCTGGTCGTAGTTGTCCACGGTTGGACAGTTTTCACATTTGTCGCCCACGCCGTCGTAGTCAGTATCGACCTGCGCAGGGTTGGCGATCTGCTCGCAGTTGTCATCATAGTCCACGACGCCGTCGCCGTCCGTATCCGGGACTTCGCACGCCGCGAACAACAGGGCCGCCAGCACCAGCACAAACCAATCGCACTGCTTCATCACACCCTCCGAGCAAAAGGTTCGCCCAAAAGCACGCCCGTGCCTCCGAGCAAGAACAAGAACAGAACCAAAACTAACGCAAAGCGCAAAACTAACTAAATTCAAACTACCAGCTTTTTGTAGCTGGGACCTTTCATTGTCAAAGAGCGAGAAAAGAATACAACAATTATATGCTTTTCTCATTCTTTAAACAAAATTCATTTCTTCGAGGGGGAGCCGAACACGCTTTCCAGCATGTCAGCTCCCCCTCGTCCGCAGTGTATAGTTACCACCATTCCGATTACTCGGTTTAGTGAATTTAAATCTCAAAGATCAATTAGCATTTAATTATACAGAGCGCTTACTCTGTGTTGTCTATATTTGTAAATTAATTGCACCAGGGGTCGAGCTGGTTGCACTGCCCATCGTCCCAGTTGCACAGGGCGGTGCAGGGGTTGCCATCGGGCAGGCACTTGTCCTGGTACACGCACTGGCCCGTTTCCGGGTTGCACGACCCGTTCTGGCAATTGTTACTCTTGCAGGTGTCCTCCTGGTAATGACACCTGTTGTTCCAGATGTTGCATTCGCCCATGTACATCACCGACTTACCTGTAACGGTACAGACTCGAGTGCCCAAGGTCGGACACTCCTCATGGGTGTCACAGGCCTCACAGCCCGGCACCGGCAAGTTGGTGCAAGCACCATTCTTATAATCACAGGCGTCGTCTGTACAGGGTTCGCCGTCGTCACACTTTTCCTGGAAAGCACAACTTCCAGTTTCCGAGTTGCAATAACCAGTTCCACAGGCGTCCGAGGAGCAGACGTACTCGTGCGTACGGCACCTATGCCCCCAGGCCTCACATTCCCCCGTGTAGGAGATTGCCAAGGAGCTGCCCCCGCACATCTGCGTTCCCGACGACGGGCACTGTTCGTGGGTGTCGCAGGCCACGCAACCTGCGACGGTCAGGTTCGTGCACGCGCCCGTGCTGTCGTCGCACGAATCGTCGGTGCAGGGGTTCTCGTCGTCGCACTTGTCGTTCTGGATACACCCTCCTTTCGTCGGGTTGCACTCAGCGACCTGACACAGACCATAGGCCTGACAAACTACGCCCGGGTAAGTGCAGACATGGTCCACACACTTGTTGTCGGTGCAGGGGTTCTGGTCATCGCATTTGTAGTCCCCGTCGCACCAGATCGGGTCGTTTTCGCACCGGTAGCCATTCTGGACTTCTGCGTCCGGAATGCAGATCTGGCCACCCCAATCACACCGTTTATTGTTGGAGCACTTGTTGCCGTCATCGCTCCATTCACAGTAATCGTCAGTACAGGGGTTCCCATCGTTGCAGTCGGCGGTCACAAGACACGGCACACAGCCGACCGTTTCCCGACAGCGCAGGCCCTGCCCGCAGATGGCGTCCGACGCCTTGTGGGTGCACACGCACAGCGAACCCTGAGGCTCGGCGGCGTCGATCGTACAACCCACTTCGTCATCTTCGCACACTGGTGGCGCGTAAAAACACTTGTGATCGGGCCCGCAAATATCGCCCGTACAAGGGTTGCCGTCGTTGCAGTCGCCCTCGTCCAGGCAGCACCCGGGAATCTTCTCGTTCTGGCACCCCTTCCCCTCTTCGCAGAAGTCGTTGGTGCACTCGTTGTTGTCGTCGCACGACACCTGAGCCTGCCCGCAACCAAGGTACAATTCGCACTTGGCCTCGGTGCACACCGAGCTGTCGCTCGGGCACATGCCATCCATGGGCAAGTGCTGGCACAGCCCGTTGCTGTCGCATAAGTCGGTGGTGCAGTTGATGCCGTCGTCGCAATCGGTCTTGGTCTCGACGCATTGGCCGTCTACGCACGCCACGCTGGCACACTTGGACGACGCGATGCATTCCGAGAAACCGTTCCCACACTTGACTTTCTGATGGATGCAACCGATCCCAACGACACACATGTCGATGGTCGTGAGTTCGCCATCCTCGCACAGCACGGGAAAGAACTGGCAACCAACGCCGGTCACGCACTTGGCCTGGTTGCACTCGTCGCCCAAACCCAAGCACGCGTTCTCGTTGACGTGACTGAAGTTGCAACCGGTCGCCGGCAAGCACTCGTCGGCCGTGCACGGATCGTCATCGTTGCAGGTGAGCGCCTTCTGCTGGCACCCGGCCTGCAGATCGCACTCGTCCATGGTACACGCGTTGTTGTCGTTGCAGGCGACGTGGTTCGGGGTATGGTAACAGCTACCATTGTCGCACCGCTCGATGGTGCAGAGGATGCCGTCGTCGGCGCAGTCGCCATCGAAGTCACACTCGGACGGGTGATTGTCCACCTCCACCTTGTCGACTTCAGCGACCTCCTCCACCACCTCGACTTCCTGGGCCACGTCGGCCGTACCGCCGTTGCCCGTGTCCGACGTGTTGACGGAGACGCCGCACGTCACGGACACCAACGCCACCAGCACCAGCGCGAAGAACTTCACGAAGCGGTTCATCGTATCCTCCGAACGAACGTGTGGTCTCGAAAGCACGCCCGTGCCTCCGAGCAAGAACAAGAACAGAAACCGGCACAAAAACAACACCAAAATTAACCAGCTTAAATGGCTGGATTAGCTAGGTTGTCAAAGAGCCGAGAAAAAATAATTTTATTACTCTTTCTTCGCTCTTTGGCTAAATTTTCTTTAACAGCAGATTGTAACAAACAAATGTCTGTTTGTCAATAGCTAACTGTGTACAACCAAAAAACAATTTGGCTAAAACAAGCCAAATTTTACCTTTATACACAGCCCCCTCTTGACAAACAACCAAAAATATGATATAATTCTCCGTTGCCTAATCTAATGCTTGACTATAGGCGAGGTTACAGAGACAGTACATATTTGAATCCAGAAATTAAGCGTTTAAGTGTGTAACTCTCTGTATCCACGACAAGCATGGAGGCGTGGCATAGGCTTAAGCAGGCTTCGGCTCGCTTTAGACCTAATTCACGCCTTCTTGGGTACAGCATTGGAGGTTTCCTCCATAAATAAAAAACTACCCCGGGTTTATCCCGGGGTTTTATTTTTCTATTTTATTCTACAGCTGTAATATCTACAGCAATAGTAGAACTAGTAGAATCAACAACTGGTACAACTTCGGCTACACCTACCAAACAAATTTTTGGCAAAGGTCGATAATGACTTTCAAAAAGTGTTTCCTCTTTTTGGCCATTGGCCAAAACTCTAGTATAAGTAAACGAAGCATCAGCCCCTTTAAAAGCATTTTGACATTCTATTTTACCAGGAGCCAATTTAGTAGTTTCAATATTTTTTGTTTCACCCACTGGCAACCATTTTAAAACAACTGGATGAGTATAAGAACCGCTACGCCCATCACTTGCTCCCCACAAAGTAAAAATCAATTCCTGAGTTTTGGTATCCATTGCTGTTTGAATTAAAATATAATTATCAGTATCATTTAAAAATTTAAAATCTGGCGCGGGATCATAAACAGTAGCATCAGTACCAGGTAAATTATTTACCGGATCATTATAATGAGAAATAACCAAAGAATGATTGCGACGATTGGTAACAAGCATTGCCGAATTCATCGCCATACGAAACAACGTAGTACCAATTTGACAAAGTCCACCACCAATTTCTGGTTTAATTTCATCACCTTTAATTACCAATTCTGGGTAATAACCACCTTCCAAAGTAAACGGTGCGGTATATTTAAGAGTAGAAAATTCTTCTCCAGGCTTGATTAATACCCCATTTAATTTATTAACCGCATTTTTAATATTCTTAATACGATTGGTCGGACTATTGGAATAATCGGAAATTCCTACTCCCAAAACTTCGCTAATTCCCAAGCCGTTCACATCCCCAGTTTTGATTTTTGGTTCTACTCTTTTAACAACCAAGGTAATTACTTTGGTAAAACCACTTTCATGTTCTGTTCTTTCCAAAAATGCTTTTTCCAACAAACCAAAAGTGTCCACTTCGGCGCCATTTGTAAAAATACTTAATTCTATACCAGGCCGTGAACCTTGAAATTCAATTACTTTACCATCGGCATCGGTTTTAAATTTAGCATCTCTGGCTGGCACATTTATTTGTGCAGCCACAATATCTTCTAAATATTTAACTACCAAATCTTGATTTAAGCCAAAATAAAAACCACTAGGATAGTTCTTTTTAATTTCCAACCAATCAACCAATTGTGTTACAGTTATTTGCCATTCATATTCACGTTTGTTTTCGGGATCATGATAAACAAGTTGCAAACCGCCAGCACCCAAAATTTTTGGTAATTTATCTACAATACTAGCCACATCTTTTTCTTGTACTGTTGGTTCAAAATATTTTTTTTCGGCCAAAATATCATTGCTCAAAAGCATGCGTGAATTATAATCTACTTCGGCCAATAATTTATCATAACCAAAACTATTCCCCGAATTGGCTGTGGTAATTACATAATTTAATGGTTCCACACTCAAAATTTTTATATTGGCATTTTGTGGTGGCAATTCTCCTTCACTTAAACGCTCGGTCAAAATTTTTCGCAAAGCATAATTATCAATTTGTAAATTTTCAATTCCAGTTTTTGAATTTCCTAGCCAAGCAAGCACAGCTTTAAAACCATTACCAGCCAAAGAATTGGTTTTATTAAAATCAATCAAACGTTCTACTTCTTTTTTAAAATCAAAACTAATTAATTCCAAGGCATCACCTTCTGCCCCAGAAATTGGATAAATTACCAAAATTTCTTTTTTTTCATTTTTATCATATACAAAATGCCAACCTTCACCTACCATTTTATCGCTTATTTTTTCTAAAAATTGTCCCAATTCGGCACGATTCATACCACCAACACTAAATTGTCCTAGCTTGGTATTTGGCAATACTTTGTTTTGATAAGTATAACCATAAACAGATAAACCACCAATCAAACAAGCACTAATTACTAAAATAATACCAAAAACAAAAAGAACTCGTGGCCAAGAAAAACGAGTTATTTTTTCTTTAAAATAATTATTAATTTTTTCTTTCATATTAATCCTCCACAATCATTACTGGTATTTTACGATCAATCTTTAATTTTGGCACGGTAATAGTTAAGACACCATTTTTATATTCAGCTTTTGCCAAATCGCCTTTTACTTCCATTGGCAAAATAATTGTCCTAGAAAATTTACCCCAAAAACATTCTTCATGAAAATAACCAACTTGATTATTTTCTAATGGCGAATTACGTGCCCCCCGAATAGTTAATAAATCATTATGTAAAAAAACTTCAATTTTATCAAATTCTGCTCCGGCCATAGTAGACACAATCACAATTTCATTTACTGTTTCTGCTACATCTACTGCCAATTGCCCTTCTAATTGTTCTTCATGCCAATTGTCTGGAAACGCAAAATCAGCACGTTTGGCCTCTGCTTTACCATGTGCGCCATTATTGCTTTCCAAAATCATTTGAAAAACATCTTTTTTAACTTGACCACTAGACATATATACATTTGTATTATAGCAAAAATAAAAAAACTTGGCTATGGCCAAGTTTATTATTGTTAATCATTTCCTTATTTTAACAATTCTTCGGTTAACTCTCCCACGCCAGTTTTTTTCTCGGCAGAAAAAGGAAAAACTTTATAATTATTAAAAACTTTTTTAATTTCTTGCATTTGCGCTTCGTATTCGGATTTTTTTATTTTATCTATTTTATTGGCCACAATAACCACATCTTTATTTTCTCTTTCCAAATTTTCAAAAATATCCAAATCATCAGCTGTGGGGCCAACTTTAGCATCAATAATTAAAACTACCTTTTTAAAAACATAATTGGAATCAAACAAATACCAACTCACCATTTTGTGAATTTGCAAACGCATTTTTTCAGGAATATTGGCAAAACCATAACCAGGGATATCCACAAAATACAAGGCCTTATTTATTAAAAAAACATTAAGCTGTTGAGTGCGACCAGGCATGGAGCTGGTTTTGGCCAAACTTTTTTGATTAACCAAAGAATTAATCACACTAGATTTACCAACATTGGAACGACCAATAAAAACAACTTGTGGAGTGCCATTCTCAAAAAGGTCATCCGTACCAATCGCGCTTTTTACAAATACAGCAGATTTTATATTCATATAGAATCAATACTACCTAAAGATTAGAAAATTGTCAATTATAAAACAAAAGTCCACTCATTTGTCCTCCACATTTTTATCCAATATACTTAGACAAAAATGCGGTGGAATGAGTGGACAGTTGTCCTTCCTTCAAACCCCCACAGCCTTTTGGGCGAGCACGACCTAGAAGAGGTCGTCATCACGACGCGAGCTGGTCCGCCACTCGGTGGCCCGGTCGCGTCGAAGACCGCACTTGGCACAGTACTTGCGACGCGCGCCGTTGGCCTGACGGCAACGGCACTTCCAGTCCTTGGTCCGCGTCTTACGTGGCAACTCGACATGTTTCCGCCCCGTAAGCCACTTAGCCCGGTGGCGCAACTTGCGCCGATTCTGGGTGGCGACGTTGGACTTGGACGGCGTGGTTCTGGACTTGCTGTCGCCCGACGCCGATCGCAGTTGCCAGCGAACGCTTCGCGCTACCTTCACTCGTAGTCTTTCGGGAATCCGTTGCATGCACACCTTCCTTTCCGTGGTTAGAGAATAGTGAAACACGTAGCACTATTACAAATCTGGAAATGGCTCGAACTTGAAGAAGTTGGCGAGGGCCAGAAGAACAAGTACGATGTTCAAGGCCCAACAACACCAACACCCCGGACAAACCAGCTCCACCTGGACAGACCTGTACACCAAGTAAATGGTGAACAGACCCGCGAAGGCCACCAAGATGTAGTTGATGACCTTCAGAACCTTCGGTAGAATGTTCCGTTCCACGCCGAATGCCGTAATGGCAATCAACGCGTACCCAATCATCCCGAACATTGCCATCGGCATCCTTGTTCCGAAAAACAGGGTGTCCTCTGGCTGATGAGCATGACCAGCCGCGCAACCCCAAGCGAAGACCGCGACGATGACGCCCAAGAAACCAAGAATCGTAGTCAGAGGGTAGTAAGCTTTCAAAATGACCTCCAAAAACAGGTTAATTAATTTTTATCATATTTTATATTTTTTGTCAATATAAAAAACAGCCAATTTTATGACTGTTTTTATTTTGCGGACCGGACGACTCGGCTTCGCCTCTCGTCGGCTTCCGCCTTCTCGGGCTAGCCACCGCCTCGCGGTCGGGCTCGCCAGCCTGCGTCGCCCGACAACGCTCCGGCGTTCTCGTCCCGACGCGAGCAAAGCAGTTTGCTCACTTCTGGCCACAAAATAAATACTCCCTATTTAGGGAGTATTTATTTTGCGGACCGGACGGGACTCGAACCCGCAACTTCCGCCGTGACAGGGCGGTGCTCTAACCAGTTGAACTACCGGTCCACGAAAAGCGGCGAATTTACGAGCCGTTTTGAGTGTCGCGTGGGCACGTTAGTGCCTTTACGCGACGAGCGTGTTTTTTAAACATCGCCGCCTCGTGGCTCGCCACTTATTTGTTATTTTGCGTTTGTCAAAGCTTCAGCTTTCTTTAATCTTTTTAATTTAGCCTTATCTCTTTTAATTTTTGCTTTAGCGCGTTCTACTTTTTTTATCGCATTAATTTTTTTTCTCATTCCCATAGCAGTTTTAATTAAAAATATAGTGTTCCCATTATAACCCAAAACCTACAACTTGTCAATATTGACTTTTTCACTTGTTTATATTAATCTTTAATTAACCACCACGCCCGAAAAGGGCCACAAGGAGTTCTATCATGGACACTGGGATTATAATCGCTATCGTTGTTCTTGGCACCACCCTGATCGCTTGCTTCCTCTTGGGCTGGATCGACGAGTTGGTCAAACTGGCCAACCAGCGTGCAAGCGTTCTCAAGTGGAAAATCGAAAAGATCGGTATCGACTCTGCTGATTCAATCGAACTTCTCGCACACGCCATCTATCAAAAAATCGATAGTGCGGGAGGCTACTTCTGGTTAATGCCACACTGGGAGCTTTCACCCTGTCCCCAAAGTGTAGTAGATAGAATGCATTACGAGAGAGAATGTTATGGCTGGGTCTTAAAAGAAGCCACACGCTTCCAACACCGACAAGCTGACAAATTACTCTGGCTTGAGTTCGACTGCAAAAAAGGCACAGCCTATATCAAGGTATGTGCCTCGCGACCCCAACCACAGCCCGCAGTCACGACCGCGGACGCCGAGTAAGGAGAATGCCATGAACTTTTCAACCGGACCCCCGGTGGCAAAAGATCCGCTCGCGCCACCACCCTGCAACTCATTTAATTAAATGAAATGCGAGGTGGAGGAAATCCTGCCTTCGTTCCGATTCAATCGAGACTACGGCAAGGCACGCGCGAGCGGATTTTTGTTTTTAACTTACCCCTCCCTACCCTCCCCTTATAAAGGGGAGGAAACATACACCACTCACTCGTTCACGCGCGCACAAACACAAGGTAAAAATTTAGAGGCGAGGAAGAGTGACCCGAAGGGTTTGCTCGTTTAGAGCCGAGCTTTCTCGGCTCGCACGAGCAAAAACGAATGACGAGACCTAAATTTTCCGCAGTGTTTGTTTAGCGCGAAATTTTTACTCCACTTTTTTAAAAAAGTGGAAGTATGAGAAATAAATAGTATGGGTGTAATAATAAAAAAATCGCCTTTTTACAAAGCGATTTTTAAATGTTTAATAATTTCTGAATTCTTGTCTATAAAATAACAATTAAAATTTGAGAGAATTCAATATCACTTCAAATTTATCACCCTTACCACGCACAAACAAAGTTCCGGTTCCTTTGCCAATCTCTACTCCTTCAAATTCCCCACCTAACTCTTCGGGTAAAGCATCTTTATAACGCACAGCCTCTTTTCCACCAATTGTCGAAGTAGTTAAAGCTTCCACAGACATTTTTTCACTACTTCGCGAACCATTGGTAGAAATAAAGAAATAAGCACCAGTTTTTTCATCTTTTAAAATTAAACTACTATCTGTGTGTTCAATACTCCAACCAACAGGATACTGTAAAGTAAAATTAGCAAAACTACTCTCTTTAAAAGTTAACAACTGATTACTTAACTGTTCATTAATTTTTTCCTTAATTCTCTCACGTACTTGGGCCGGCCCCATATTAAACACACCTTGTTCAATATTTTTATTTTCTTTATTTAATTTATCAAAATCATTTTTAGTACAACCTGCTCCTACCATAATTAAAGAAAAACCCAGCAAACCAATTGCCATAACCAAACTCAAAAATCTAAAATTAGTTTTTTTACCAGTTCTGCCCAAAGTATGTTCTACTTTGTAAATTCTTTCACGTGTAGAAATTACCGTATCAGGATTAAGCGAAATACTGTCAATTCCCTCACGTACCAACATTTCGGCAAATTCCGGGTAGTCACTAGGTGCTTGGCCACAAATGCCAATTTTTCTTTTATATTTATGGGCTATTTGAATAACCTGACGAATTAAAGTCGTTACCGCTTTATTTTTTTCACTATACACATGCGCTACCAAAGCCGAATCACGATCCACCCCCAAAGTTAATTGCGTTAAATCATTAGAACCAATAGAAAAACCATCAAATATTTTGGCAAATTCTTCGGCCAAAATCACGTTCGACGGTATTTCGCACATTACATAAACCTGCAAACCATTTTCGCCTCTTTTTAAACCAAATTCTTCCATGGTTTTTATTACTTGTTCACCTTCTTCTGGTGTACGACAAAATGGCACCATAATAATTACATTGGTCAACCCCCACTCATCACGAACTTTTTTCAAGGCTTCACATTCCAATTTAAATCCAGCTTTATATTCCTTGGAATAATAACGAGAAGCCCCACGCCAACCAATCATGGGGTTTTCTTCTTTTGGTTCAAATTCACGGCCTCCAATTAACGTAGCATATTCATTAGTTTTAAAATCCGACAAACGCACAATCACCTCATTTTTATAGGAAGCGACTGCAATTCGCGCAATTCCTTCGGCCAATTTGTCTACACAATAATCTGATTTTTTCTTATAACCGCGGGTCATTTCGGCAATTATTTTTTTCGCTTTTTTGTCTTTTAATTTGTCATAATTTATTAGTGCCAAAGGATGAATGCGAATAAAATTAGAAAAAATAAATTCTTCGCGGGCCAAACCAATACCATCGTTTGGTAAAAATGATAAAGCAAAGGCGTTATCTGGGTCGCCCACATTCATCATAATCTTGGTCTTGGTTTTAACCACGTCTTTTATTTCTGTTTTCTTAACTTCAAATGGTAAAATACCTGCGTAAACATAACCCTCATCACCTTCGGCGCAACTAACCGTAATTGGTTTACCAGTTTTTAATATTTTTCTAGCTTCTCGTGCTCCCACAATACAAGGTACACCAAGTTCACGTGAAACAATTGCCGCGTGAGAAGTTTTACCACCCTGTTCAGTAATAATTGCCGAAGCAATCCGCATAATTGGCTCCCAATCAGGGTCGGTAATTCGCGTAACCAAAATTTCACCTTTTTTAAAGCTTTTCATTTGTTTGGGGTTTTCTATTACTCTAGCTTTACCAGCCCCAATTTTCTGACCTACTGCTGTACCGCGTAATAATAATTTCCCTTTTTCCTTAAGCTGATATTTTTCTATTACCGAGTGACTTGACCTGGCTTTTACTGTTTCTGGTCTCGCTTGTACAATATACAATTTACCAGTATTACCATCTTTGGCCCATTCAATATCCTGCGATTTTCCATAATGTTCCTCAATCATCACTCCCCATTTTGAAAGTTGTACTACCTCTTCGGGAGTAATAGCAAATTTATTTCTATCAATTTGTTTCACATTTTCTTGTTTGGTGCCTTGTAATTTCCCGTAAACTAATTTTACTTCTTTACTACCTAAAATTTTACTAATAATCGCCTGTTTACCTTGCTTTACTCCTTCTTTAAAAACATAAAATTGGTCTGGTGTTACCCGGCCTTTAACCACATATTCTCCCAAACCATAAGCTGCATTAATTAAAACCACACCTTTAAAACCAGACTCTGTGTCCAAGGTAAACATTACTCCACTAGAACCAACATCAGAACGCACCATTTCTTGTACAGTTACCGACAAAGCAATACTCATATGTTCAAAACCTTTGGTTTCACGATAAGAAATCGCCCGATCAGTAAAAAGTGAAGAAACACATTTTTTAACGGCCAAAAGTAGATCCTCTTCGCCTTTAACATTTAGATAGGTTTCTTGTTGACCAGCAAAACTAGCATCTGGTAAATCTTCGGCTGTGGCACTAGAACGTACTGCCACAGAAATATTTTTTGTTTTAGCCAAATCAGCTAATTTTTTGTATTCAACAATAATTTCTTGTTCTAAACTTTTCGGAAAATCAGAATTTAAAATATAATTTCTAATACTCTTTCCTACTCTAGACAATTCCTTCATATTGGAAATATCCAAACCTTTTAATTCTTTTTTCATCTTGTCTTCCAGTTTTGCATATTTTAAAAATTGCCAATAAGCCGCGGCCGTAATTGCAAAACCATTTGGCACACTAATTCCTTTGGGAGTTAACTTGGAATACATTTCTCCCAAACTAGCATTTTTACCACCCACAAGCGGAATATCTTTAATAGATATTTCTTTAAACCAAAGAATATTTTTGCTTGTCTTGAGTTTATCGAAAGATTTTTCAGTCATAAATAAAGCACCTTATTCAGGTGCTTTATATTATAACATAATTTTAGACTGTACTCAATTTTCTGGGGATTAACAGTGAATAATTAATTCAATTCTGCCCCGTCAGTATACCCCTCACTCTCCAACACAGTCACTATTCTATCCAATCTAAAGTTAAGAGAATTGAAGACTGTTTCGTTTGGTATCCAACGTTTAACTTGTTTGGTAGCGTCAGTTGGGTTTGGCTCTAGACGGTAAACCTTAGAATTATTGGCGTACTTAATTAGGGTGTAATTAGGGTGGACAGTGGTGTTGGTTATTTCACTACCAGTGGTGTATTTGTTAAGTAAGTCTGAATCAATGTCTTCGATCCAGTTCCAAGAGTATTTAAGCGTGTTAAAGACTGCTTCGGAAGTAATCCAATATTTTTCTGTACCTAGAAGTAGGTAAACCTTTGGATCAGTGACAATCTTTACTAGAGCACCATATTTAGGATCATACTTAGGGCCCCAGGGCATAAAGCCAAGGGTGTCGTTGGGGATAGTGTCTAGAATAGTCTTGGTGGTTGTCTTCACATCATTCCATGATGTGAAGTAGGTAAAGAAGACATTAGACTTGTTAAAGGCTCGTTTGGTGCATTCTGGAGTAATGTAGTAAACAGCAGGAGAGGTGGCCAGTTTGTAAGCAGATTTGGTAGTAAGAGCACAAGTGGTTGGTGGAGTAACTACTACTACAGGAGGAGTGGTAGTAACGACAACTGGGGTTTCGACGACAGTGGCCGAAAGATAATCAATACTATCGGAAACAACTGAACTAACATTAAAGCTAGAATCTCTAAATTTAACATAGACAGTCTTGGTACCAGCGCCAGTGGTTAAGAGCCAGATTTTACTAGAGTTGTAGGCTTCCCAAGTAGCGCCCGTAAAGTCTGAAGTATTGCTTAAGATCATTTGGCTAGCTCCCGAAGCAAGAAGGGTTAGCGTAACTTGGTTGGATTGTGCAGTAACAGCGTTTTCATTAATCTTGATTGAGATGTTGGTTGGAGGAGTGGTGTCGGAGGAACCGCCGCCATTTGGACTTGAATTGGTAAGGGCTGTAGCTGTAGAAGAATATGGGGAATAGGTTACGCCATCGTTCTTGTAAAGAGCAGCGACTTTAAAAGTGTAACTAGTACCAGGAGAAAGGGCAGTTACATCATAACTAAGATCAGTAGTAGTACCGATTAAAGTACCATTACTGTAAGCTACTTTGTAAGTAGTGTTAGCAGAGTTACCATTAGTAGCCCAAGCAACTTGAATGCTTGTTTTACCAAGAGTGGTAGCAGAAACTGTAGTTGGAGCAATGGCAATCGTACCAGCAGTAGCGGAACTAGCGGTAGAAGTGGCAGTAGAAATGTCATCGCCATTTTGTGCTAGAACTACAAATTGATAAAGAGTGTTAGTGGCTAAGTTAATCGCTGGGAAATTAGCACCCCAAGTAGTGGTGGATTGCCAGATTGGTGTGCCAGCATTGGAAGCGCCAAGAGCGCTTAAGAAATACCCCGAAGTAGAATTGTAAATGGCATATTCTGTGCCAACTGGGTTGGTGCCTACATCAATGGTAATGGGCATGGTAGAGGTGGTGGGTGTGCCAATGGTAGGGATACCTGGTGTAGTTGCGAGGGTATACAAAGTAGCAGCAGAACTAGAAGCAGTCAAAACATCACTTGTATTTTTAGCTACCACAACAAAAGAATATTGGGTGTGTGTAGAGGTAGCCCATTCTACAGCACCAAGAGATCCATCTAGATTAAGGTATAGATCACTACCGGTTTCGTAAACAGCAAAGTTAGTATCTGTAGGATTAGTATCGGCATTTACTGTTACATCCAAAGTGGTAATGGCTGGGTTATCTACTGTAGGAGCAACTGGTGTAGTTGCGAGGGTATACGAAGAAGTTGCTGGATCACCACCACCACCTTCGGCAGTTACTACTAAAAAGTATTCTGTATTGGTGGCTAAATCAGTAACAATGTAAGATAAAAAATCAGGAGAAGTAGTAGCTGCAGTTGTTTCCAAATTATAATCTATGCCATCTAAAGAAGCCCATACACTATATGTAGCTTCAACACCACCACCAGCCACCCAGTGTAAAGTCATGGCTTCAGTGGAGGTAGCATCTACGTATAGACCAGTGGGGGCGACGTTGGCAGCCAAGGCATTTGGTACTCCAACTAAAAATAAAAACAAAAATAATCCCACTACCATTCCCCAACTAAGGAAAGATTTTGTGAGATTACCCAAACTACTCTTCAGCATATTTTTTATATATATGTAAAATTTTCATTTAAATGATTAAATGAAAACTAATATAATTATTAATTCAAAACTATTATACCAAAAATACTCTGTTAATAACACTATACTGTGGATAACTGTTTATTTTACCTCTCTAACTTCCAATAAATTTACATGCCCAGCTTGACCCACTGGTTCTCCAGAAACTACAATTACCTTATCACCTTTTTTAACTAATTTTAATTTTTTTACAAACAACATTGAGCGTTGGACTAATTCTTCTATTGTATAACAGGGATTTAACACGAACGGCTCTACACCCCAAGACAAATTAAGTTGATTACGTACTCTTTCGGTACTAGTGGCCACCACAATTGGTAATTCTGGACGATGACGAGAAATAAGTCGGGCAGTTTCTCCGGTAATTGAAGCGGCTAAAATTATTTTAGCACCAACTTTTTGGGCTAGCATTTTTGACATTTCACTTACTACCTCATCTATTCTTTTTTGTTTTTTAACATATTTACTATTTTCTAAATCATCATAAACCGAATTTTCAGTTTCCATAATAATACTCGCCATCATCTGCACAGTTTCGACTGGAAAACGTCCTACCGATGTTTCATTAGAAAGCATTACCGCGTCAGTATGTTCAATTACTGCGTTGGCCACGTCGCTCACTTCGGCTCGTGTCGGCCGAGGATTATTTTGCATAGAATCCAACATTTGAGTAGCCACAATTACTGGTTTGGCCATAAGCAAACACTCATCAATTAATTGTTTTTGCACCAAAGGTACTTTTTCTGGAGGAATTTCTACGCCCAAATCCCCTCTAGCAATCATAATCCCATCTACTACTTCCAAAATTTCTTTAATATTTTTTACTGCTTGTTGTCTTTCAATTTTTGCAATAATTCTAATTGGTTGAATTGATTTTATTTTAAATTTCTTTTCATACTCTTCAATCAAAAAACGTAAATCCAAAATATCTTGGGCACTATTTACAAAAGACAAATCTACAATATCCACTTTATTTTTTACGCCAAATTTTAAATCTTCTTTATCTTTGTCCGACAAAGCACTAATTCCCAATTTACTATCTGGTAAATTTATACCTTTGTTTGATTGCAACACTCCGCCATTTATTACCTCGGCTATAATACGTGTGTCAACCACTGACTTAATTACCGCGCCCATTCGCCCATCATCAAAAAACATTCTTTCACCTTTTTTTAAATATTTGTGTAAATCAGAAAAACGAATAGGAATAATTGCACCCGACATTTTGGTCAAAGAAGTGTCAAATTTAATTTCTGTTTTGTCTTTTAATTTTATTCCTTCTTTGGGTAATTCTCCTACTCTAATTTTTGGTCCTTCCAAATCTTGAATAATAGTAATAGTTTTACCAGTTTTTTTACTAACAATTTTTAAATTTTTAATAATTTGCAAATGACTTTCATGAGTACCATGTGCAAAATTAAGCCGAGCACAATTCATGCCGGCCAAAACCATTTTTTCTAAAGTAGCCAACGACGAAGAAGCTGGCCCCAAAGTACAAACTATTTTTGTTCGTTTACGCATAATAAAAACAGTATACCATTTTTTTGGGAATAAAAAAAGAAAATTACTCAATAAAACCACCGGCCTGTAAATTCCAAAGTCTACTATACAAACCATTTTTCTTTTTCAATAATTTTTCATGCGTCCCCTCTTCTTGCAACTTACCATTTTCAATTACCAAAATCCGATCCATTTTCATAATTGTAGACAAACGATGAGCAATTACAATTACCGTTTTACCTTTCATCAAATTATTCAATGCCGCTTGAATCAATGATTCTGATTCAGAATCCAAACTAGAAGTAGCTTCATCCAAAATTAAAATCGGCGCATTATGCAAAATTGCGCGGGCAATTGCCACACGTTGTCGTTCGCCACCAGATAATTTTATACCTCGTTCACCTACAAAAGTATTATAGCCCTCGGATAATTCGCTAATAAAATCATGACAATAAGCCAACTTGGCTGCTTCTTCTACATCGGCGTCAGTTGCATCGGGCTTACCATAACGAATATTCTCTCGTAAAGTTCGATGAAACAAAACTGGATCTTGTGGCACCAAACTCGTTGCTTGCCACAAACTTTCCAAAGTAACTTTGGCAATATTTTGGTCATTAATCAAAATTTTTCCACCACTTAAATCATATAAACGTTGTATCAAACGCACAATTGTGGATTTACCAGCCCCAGAAGGACCCACCAAAGCTACTTTTTCCTGTGGTTTAATAATTAAATTAAAATGCGACAAAATTGTTCGTGTCTCATTATAATCAAAAGTAACATTTTTAAATTCTATTTCACCTTTATTCACAATTAAATCTTTAGCATTACGAATATCTTTTATATCATGTTCTTTTTCCAACATTTCTGTCATTTCGGCAGCATCGGCCAAATCTTCAAATATATGTTGGAGTAATCGACCAAAATCCCACAATCTCATAAAGAGTGATATTACATAAGATTGAACCAAAACAAAATCACCCACAGTAAATAAACCAACTCGCCATAATTGTACACCAAAATAAAGCAAGCCTAATTCCAAAGTAATAGCCAATAAACCCTGTACTGCTTCAAAAACATTGGAAAGATTCCAAGTAAACAAACGGATATTCCCTAAGCTATCTACTACTTTAGAAAAATCACCCAATTCTTGTTTATAGCCATTAAACAATTTTATATTAGTATGATTAGTAAAAGTATCAGCCAATACTCCACTAACTTTTGAATCCAAATCACTGCGTTTAATATCATGTGGCAACTTAAATCTTACAAACAACCAATTTACTCCCATAAAAACTATTACCCACACCAACATCCCCACGCCCAATTGCCAATGATTTCTAGTAATAATTACAATAATCAAAATCACCTGTACTATTAGCGGTATAATATTAAAAATGGTTTTGTCAGCAATACTTTCAAATGACCTAGTAAATCTATTTACACGTTTAACAAGCGAACCAACAAAATTATTATGAAAAAAAGCAATTGAATGTTTATGCAAGTAACTAAAACAAGTACGTGACAAATCAGCCATAATTTTTGCCTGAAAATAAGAGGCAAAAAAAGTGTTCAAACGAAATAAAATCCAAGCAACAAATTCCAACAAAGCCACTACTAACAATATTTTAATTAAAAGTGGCGCAATTACCGCTGTTGGACCAGGATTGGTTAATAAATCAAAAAACTTTTTATAATACAAAGGAACATAGGTATTAACACACCACACAAAAATTGTCGCCAACAACATTATCCACCCACTCTTGGGGTAGACTTTTAAATGTTGCCAATAGTATCTCAATGTTGCTTTTACATTACTTTGCATATAACATTTTTGCCACATCTTCCAAATTTATCGCACTATTTACTGAATTACTAGCAGTAATTCCATTTAATAAACCACTATATTGCTTGGTAAATTGTTCCAATAAAGTTGGTAAATAAATAAAACCCAAAATCGTTGGTACCGCAATCAAAACAATCCAAATATACTTAGTTATAACCATTAAAGTTAAGCGATTCTTAATTTTTTTATTTTGTTCATAAATAAGCTGAGACCATTGTAAATTTTTTACAAGCATTTCTTCAATACTTAATTTTTTTTCTTCTTGTAGAGACATAATATTTTGTGTCTCTATCTTATTTTTTTCTTCTACCATATTATTTTTATTTATTTTTTAATTTCTTACCACCTAATTCTTTAATCACCATTTCAAACTTACCTACATCTTCAAAAGCCCGGTAAATTGACGCAAAGCGCACATAAGCAATCTTATCAAACTTCTCCAAATGACGCATTACCAACTCGCCTATTTCTTTACTAGTCACTTCCCTTTTCTTTTTCTTTTGTATATCTCTTTCAATTGCCTGAATCAATCTATTAAAAGCCTCTTGCGTATATGGACGTTTGGTAAGAGAACGGACAACTCCGCTTTCCATTTTACTCCGAGAATAACCTTCGCGTCGGCCATCTTGTTTTACCACCACAATATCCAATAATTCCGCTTCTTCTATTGTAGAAAAACGGTAAGCGCATTTTTCACATTCACGCCGGCGACGAATTGCCAAACCATCTTGGGTAACGCGAGAATCTACTACTTTGGTTTCTTTGTAGCGACAAACAGGACAAAACATATATCATGAAAACATTAAAACAAATAACATAAAAACATATTTATATTTTATCATTCTTAACAGTTAAAGTAAAATCTCCCTTACTCGGGGAGATTTTAAATATGTTTTAATGCTTTAATGCTATTTTGCTTTCATGTTTTACATGCCCATCTTTCTTCTTATAAAAGCTGGAATTTCCAAATCATTATCATCATCACTATTTTTTGATTTTACAGGTACCACAGGAGTTACCGGGAAAATAGTGCGAGGAGAAGATTTTTTAACCGTGTCTTCGACTCCTTCAAACACTGGCTTACTTACAAACATTGTTCTTTTTGCTGGAACATCTTCTTCTTTTTCTTTTACTTCTTCTCTTCTCACTTCTTTTATTTCTTCTTTTTCTTTATCTTTTTTGTTTAATGAACTAGTAGAATAAAAATTTCTAGCACCAGCAAAAAAACTTCTGGTATCGTCTTCTCTAAAATTTGACACAATTTTACTAACACGATCTTCAAAACCAGTAGCCACTACGGTTATTCTTACATCATCTTTCATTTCTTCGTCTATTACTGCTCCAAAAATAACCTTGGCATTTTCATCGGCAGAAGCAGTAATTATTTTGGCTGCTTCAGCTACTTCGTGCATTCCCAAATTAGCACCACCGGTAATTGTAAACAAAATTCCTCTAGCACCATCTATAGAAACATCCAAGAGTGGGCTAGAAATAGCTGCTTGAGCTGCGTCTACTGCTCTATTTTCACCACTGCCTGTACCAATTCCCATTAAGGCCGAGCCTGTATCTCGCATAATTGCTTTTACATCGGCAAAATCCACATTAATTAATCCTGGCACAGTAATTAATTCCGAAATACCTTGTACTCCTTGACGTAAAACGTCATCAACAATTTTAAAAGCTTCTACCAATGAAGTTTTTTTATCAATAATTTGTAATACTCGATCATTGGGAATTGTAATAATTGTATCAATATTTCTAGATAATTCTTCATGAGCTTTTTCGGCGATAGCTTTTCTTTGTTGTCCTTCAAAAGTAAATGGTTTTGAAACTACCGCAATAGTTAAGATGCCTAATTCTTTGGCAATTGCTGCCACTACAGGACTAGCACCACTTCCAGTACCACCACCCAAACCACATGTTAAAAAAACCATGTCTGCGTCTTTAAGAATTTCTCGAATTTCATTTTGTGACTCTTCTGCACTTTTGCGACCTAAATCAGGGTCCATTCCTGCACCCAAACCACGAGTTACACCCTTTCCTATGTGTAATTTATGAGGCGCACTGTTGTAATGAAGTGCTTGGACATCGGTATTCATGGCAGTAAAATCTACTCCTCTAATTCCTGCCTTTACCATTCTATCAATGGCCGACCCACCAGACCCACCAATACCAATAACTTTAATTTTTGCGAATGTTTCAATTTCTGGTTTTACTTGTGGCATATGAACAATTTTTGTACTCAATTAACCTTAAATAAAATAAGCGGAGTCTTACTCCGCTTATAGTGTATAATTTTTAACTCCCCTAGTCAAAAAACGATTGTGTATAACTTAAGGGATCAAAGATTTAAACCAACCCTTCACTTGAGCCGAAACTTTTTCTACACTTTTTAATCCCGCGTTTCCTCCCCTACCCATACCAGCTTGCATGCTTGCGCCCCAACGCACAAGTCCTATTGCTGTAGTAAAAGATAAATCATTTATTTTTTCACTAGCACTCAAAATATCTAACGGATAACCCAAAGTCGCTGGTAAGCGTAATTTATCTTTTGCCAAATCTACCAAGCCAAAAATTTTTGCTCCACCACCAGTAAATACTACACCGGCTGGTAACAATGAGCTACGACCAATTTTATTTAATTCAGTTTCTATTTTTTCCAAAATTTCTTCCATGCGAGCATTAATAATTTCTGCAATATATTTTCTACTTACTTCTTCATTTAGTTCTGCCCCAAACATTTTCAAATCAATCATTTCTTTTTTATTTAAATGTCCAGGATAACATTCTCCACATTCAATTTTTACTCTTTCTGCAACTTCAATCGAAGTACGTAATCCTATTGCCAAGTCATTGGTAACATGTTCGCCACCAATCGGTAAAACTGCAGTATGAATAATATCGCCCTCTTCATAAACAATTAAACTCGTGGTCGCCCCACCAATATTTACCACTATTGCTCCCAAATCCCTTTGTCTTGGTGTGGTAACCAAATCTCCCACCGACAAAACAGAAAAAACCAAATCATCTATATCAATTCCTGTACGATAAACAGCTTTGGTAATATTTTTTATATGTGAAGTTTGGCCTTCAATTATTTGTGTGTCAACTTCCAACCGCACCCCAGTCATACCCACAGGATCTTTGATTCCAGTTTGTCCATCTACCACAAAAGCTCTAGGAATTACATGTAAAATTTCATAATTTAGTGGTGTAGCTACTGCTCGCGAAGCTTCAATTGCTCTTTCCAAATCTTCGGCCGTAATTTCTCCGTCAGCCTTGGCCACAGCCACTACACCTTTACTATTTTGCGATATTATTTGCAACCCCGAAATACCAACCCAAGCATGTTCAATCGGTACGCCAATTAATTGTTCCATTTTTTCTAAACTATGAGAAACAGCCGATACTGTTTCCTCTATACTAGTAATTACACCCTTATGAATTCCCTCCGAAGGTACTTCTATTAAACCAACTATTTGAAAACTAGTTTTTTCTCCTGGAACAAAAACCTGCTTGGCTACTGCCAAACGCACCGAAGTAGAACCTAAGTCAAGTCCGGTAATTAATTCCACGTGTGCTTTTCTCTTTATCATAATAAGAAAATTTTATCATCTTCCAGACTATAAAGCAATAAGATAAGGATAAAAAATAAAAATACCAATTATTAAAGCTACCAAAGAGGACAAAAATACTGCTCCGGCCATAATTTCTTTTATTAATTTTACTTGACCAGAGAGTCGTGGCTCTACTACATCCAAAAGTCTTTCAACCACACTGTTTATTACTTCCATTATTAATACTAAAAAAATTAAAAGCAATAAAACAATTTTTTCACTCTTGGTTAAAGTCCAAACAAACATTAAAAAAATAACCAAAATAGCCAAGTAAACTTGTAGTCGAAAGTTTTGTTCACTTTTAAATACAGTTCTCAATCCATGTAAAGATTCTTTAAAACTAGAACCTAATCTTTTGAAATTCATAATAATTCCTTTAACAATTTTTCTTGTGTAACAAACATTTTTTTAGCTTCTTCTTTTTTTAGATGATCATGTCCCAAAAGATGCAGAATACCATGAACCATCATTCTAAACATTTCCTCCTCTACGTTAATTTTAAGTTCTCGTGCCTGTTTAATTATTTGCTTCTGGCAAATAAAAATATCTCCAAAATCTCTTTCTGCTTTTTTAAAAAAAACATTATCTTCTGTAGCAAACGATAAAACATCAGTTACCAGGTCATACCCCCTATACACTTTATTCAAATACTTTATTCTTTTCTCCCCCACCAAATGTACACTAAGCAAGCCATTTTTTTTAAGTTTCCCAAAAATCAAATTTACTAATTTTTTAATTTTTTCTTTTTTAAAAATTTCTTCTTTTACCTGTGAAAAAACCAAACATTCCATATATTTTTAAGGTGTCACTGTCGTATTAACTGTTGGTTCACCCAAAACAGCTTGTTCCGGAATTTCTACCAAAGTTTTATTGGGACGAAAACTTTGTAACATTAATTGCATAAAATGTCGATAACTTATAAAACCACTACTGTCTGTATGGTAAGTAATCACATACACTTTATCAAAATTAACAAAATAACCCACCAAATCATCTCCTCTTTTTTTACCATTTTCTTTAAAACGGTTAACAAAATCACTAAGATCAATAAACCTCTGACCCGTGGCTGTTTTAGCAAACCAATCAGCAAAAGTATCATTTTTTTCTTTGTCCACTACGTCTATTTCTATGTAATCACCATCACTAGCGCTAAACAACACTTGCCGGCCTTCTTCATCCACTGTGCCAATTTGCCAGGTAGCAGGATAATAAACACGATATTGCCACTTGGGATCAATATATTCCTGTACTACGCCAGAATCCACTATTTTCATTGGTGCCAAACCTATTGGATTATAAAGATTATAAACTTCTTGGCCATCATAATAACCATCTTTATCTGTGTCCCATACACCACTATCTGTCCCCAAAGTTTCTTCTTCAAGGTCTGTTAAAGAATCATTATCCATGTCGGCACTATTGGTCAAAAATACTGGCAAAAACTCCAAAGTTTTAACTTTACCCACCAAAGTAGAAGTAGTGTTTTCAACCAAAGTCGTGGTGGTTATTTCTTCTATCACAGAAACCTGTTCCGTGGTAGTTGGCTTGTTTGTATTGTCTGTAGTAATTTTTGGTAGTTCTGGCTCAACAACTACTGGCTTAGCAAAAAAACCAGCCTGATTTAAATAATACCAAGTAATTACACCTGTCACCAACAAAAACACCACACCAATTACACTATACAAAACAATTTTATTTTTAAATAAACCCGCCAATCGATTATTTATACCAACTTCTGGCAATAATTTTTCTGGTTTATTTTTTATTTTATCTTTGTTTTGATAATGGATAACTGGATCTTTACCACCATAAAATTCTTCGGGTATCACCAACATCGGCACATTAATGGCCGTTTTAATTATTTCTTTGTTTTTCTTTCTGAAAAACATAAACACAATTATTTAGTTTCTGGTAATTCAAAAATTTTTCCAAGGCCCGTTGGACTATAACCATTTTTTACTTCTGCTCCATCCAAATAATTATCACCATCACTGTCTGGATTAAGTGGATTGGTTTTCCAAATAATTACCTCATCACCATCACTTAATTCATCTTTATCTGTATCCCAATTATTGGGATCTGTACCAATTTCTACTTCTCTGGTATCATCCAGGCCGTCTCCATCTTTGTCAATTGGTTCACCAAAAAGCACTTGATCATCGGTTATTTGTGAACCAATATCAGTAACAGTGTTATTTTCATTCCCAGTATTAACCACAGTATTATTATTTGCTTCTATTTGATTATTATCTATGTTATTAGTTGTATCGGCAGTATTATTTTCCACCACAGCTGGTTGGTTAGAATTAATATATTTATTATAAGCCCACCAACCTCCCATTCCCAAACCACCCACAACCAAAACAATCACCAACAAAGTAATAATTACTCTAGTGACTACTGGTTCTTTCAAATCATAGTTTTCTGTTGATTTAATAATTGGTGGAGTAGTTTCTTCTGGCATTGCCGAAAAAGACGGTCTACTAACCGGTATTTCTACATTATTAACTTCTGGCTGAACTTTTGGAGTAAGCACCCCCGCAGCCAAAGCACTGTTCCCTGCTCCTGGTTCCAGAGTAACTTCGTTTTCTTCGGTAGCAACCCCAGAAAACATATCTTCGGGCTCGCCTTGACCAAATGGAACAGGCTCGCCTACTGGCAAATTGCCAGGAATTCCCGAGGGATTTTTGGTATTGATTGGTTCATCAAACATATAATTGTCCTGTCATTCCCGCGCAGGCGGGAATCTAAAAATTATTTAACTAATTTACCTGCACCTAATGGATTATAATTATTAATAATTTCATAGCCATCCCAATAGCCATCGTCATCAGTGTCTACCTTTGTTGGATCAGTTTTATAAACTTCTATTTCTTCTTTATCAGTTAAACTATCACCATCAGTATCAGAATCACGATTACTAGTGCCAATTTCTTTTTCTTTGGTATCCAAAATTCCGTCACCATCCAAATCATTGGGATCTAATTTTAATTTTTCAAAAACTACTGTTTCCACTGGCTTAATTTTATTATCTAATACTACATTATTTTTATTCCTTAAAAGTAGCCAAAAACCAGCCAAGATTCCTGCTCCCAGTATTAAAACCAATAAACTAATTAAAATAATTCTTTTCATATTATTTTTTAAGTAGTAGGACAACTCTCCAAAACATCCGCACTTACTTTCACATCACATTCATCAGTTCTAATCACCCCATCTGCATGGTCAACATCTACTGGAGCAATAATCGGCGCTGTATTATTTCCCCTAATCTTAAACACATACCAATACTTAGCCCGTGCATTACTACTAGTGCCCGAGGCATTACGAATACTAAAAGTACGGGTTGGTTTGTAAATTGAATAAGCTGGTATTTGATTTGCATGAGCCGTATATACTTCTACTTGCAAATTACTTCTCTTGGCGGGCCCACCAATAAAATTAGTCAAAGCACTCACCGTAAACACATAATCTTTGCCAGCTCCTGCATCTACAGTAAAAGATTGTACATAAATTTTTGGAGTATGCACTTTGGCATGTACACAAACCAAACTTGTACAGCCATCCGGAACCCAATATTCATCTGCATTTTTAATTATTGTGCCAAAAGTTGTTGTTGGCAAACGATTGTGTGTCCATTCAGTCGGACTATTAGTTTTTATTACATCACCCACAAAACCACCTAATTTATTTTCTTCTTCGCTCGTCCATTTTACTACTATTCTTACCGTGCTTGTTGGCACAGCTGGAGACATTATAACATCATTCTCAATCCTAAGCGATTCATCATTAACTGGATAATCAAAAATATCACCATAACCATTTTTCCAAAAATCATTTGCAGTACCACCTCCCGAAACTTTGGTTTGCAAACCATTTTCATTAAAAAATACTTTATATTCATCTTTACACTGCAAATTTGTTTCTATACCCTTTGGTAAAACGTCTTCAACTGTAATTAATGAACTTGATTTATAAAAATAAGCATAATTAGTAGGTACACCATTTTCATTAATATTTAATTTAATTTGTTTAAAATAATATAAATAACCTAAAACATTGGGATAATTTCTATACAAACTAACCAATTCAACTCCATAAATACTGTCCCAATTAAACCCTTGCTCAATCATTGGATTTAAAATAGCAATCATTGGATTGGCACCACCGTCTACTCTGTCCATTTCAGCACAATTTATACAATTATTTTGTAAATCCAGACAATTGTTTTCACAACTAAAATTTCCTTTATCATTAACATTACAAGACTTATTTGCTTCACCTACTACTTTGGTGGTAGGGTTATAAGTGCTACTTACTACCGTACCATCACTTTTTACATCACATTTTTCAAAAACTGGAGTGGTACTACTCACAATTACATCAATCTTACCATTACCACAATAATCAGTTGTTTCTTTAGTAAAGACTTTTTTACAATCACCCGAACACCAGGTGCAAATTTTGCCTTTGCCATATTCTGGTGTACATTCCAAACCATTTTGTGCTCCCATATCGCAAGCCTCTTTTAAATTTTCATCCACAATTCCGTTGCCACAATAATTTTCCTGGCCACTTTCTAGTGCGCAACTAATAGAACAGCCATCGCCATTTCTTGGTAAGCATTTTCCTTTACCAATTCCCGCGCAAGTATTATCAGTAGTACAAGGTTTTTTGTTTTCACATTGCATACCGTCGTCACAAGTTTCACTACCATTCACTAATCCATCACCACAAAAAACAGTTGCTTTTAATTTACAATTATTTTGGCATTTGTCTGTATCTACATCATTGCCATCATCACACTCTTCCTGGCCAGCGTCTAGTACTCCATCACCACAATAAGAACCATATTTCTGACAATCCCACGAACAAGAATATTCTTTATTTTTGGCATAACTGGCAATAATCGGCACACAACGTCCTTTATATTCAGAGGTAGTTTTTACATCATTCAAAAAGTCATTTACATTGCTGTAACCTGACAAACCCTCATCAATATTTATACTTTGGGTATTAATGTTACAATCATCATTTGTACGACAAACAAAATTAGTATTTAGGGCACAATAACCTATTTTATCTGTACAAATATCATTTCTTTCCTTGGCCCAACCTGTTTTGTTGGCATCATTCAAATCCTGCAATGCCTGCATTAATATTACCGAAACTTCATCACAAGCATCACCAATACCATCACCATCAATATCATTTTGTAATGGGTTATAATTATTTGGACAATTGTCCTCTGTGCCACATTTTTCATCTTTATCCACATCATTTTCTGCACAATTAGGATAATAATCACAAGCATTACCGAGTCCGTCACCATCCGAATCTGGCCCATTTGATTTTTTTAGTTGCATTTCAGAAGGTAAACAAAAAGGCTGTCCCGCTGGACAAGAAGAACTCATAACACTGTTAGCATTTTTGGGACAATTATCCAAATCATTTATTATTTCGTCACCATCACAATCTAAGCCTGGAAAACTCGAAAGATTACACTGTATTTTTAGTGGATCTTCTAAACCTAAATCAAAATTAATGATATGCGATTGTAAAGTATTTATGTCTACCAACTTATCCAAATTATATTGATTAGCATAATTAAGCCAATTTCCTAAACCACTAATTAAACCACCATTTACATTAACAGAAGTCTCACTACAATTACCTTGAAACACCCAATTCCCAGTTCTAATTGAAGCTTTGTTTTGTGCCAAAGGAGTAGTGGAAGTAAAGTCACACAACTCCAGCGGTTTATTATTTGCATCTTTATCTATCAGACTATCTATACTACTATAAACAATATTATGAAAATTTCCACAATAAGCTTGATGTGGCCCCATACAAGCCACCACCCCAACGCTATTTTCTCCCGCACAATGCCCATAAGTACCATTTAATTGTCCTTCATCACAAAACTCCGCACTTTCTTTTTCTCCATTACCACAAGTAAAATCCGCCTGGCAAGCACCATAACTCCAAGTACAAGTATTGGTACAAGTACGAGCCGCTTTGGTAGCACCGGCGCAAGCAGTCAAAACACCACCAATTTTTGTTTGGGCTGTTAATTCATTCTTTCCTGGTGGTTCACATTCTTCTCCTGGGGCGACAATACCATCACCGCATTTTTCGCCAAAAGCTCTAAAAGGAGTTTCACTATTGCACCAAGGTGTGGTAGTAAAAGTACTAGTATTAATTTTTTCTTCCACAATATTACTACTTAGAGCAAAAAACTCTAATGGGGAATGTAATAAATAACTCTTGGTAGAAGAAACATAATTATATTCATAAATATTGGAAAATACCGGGCAATACACTGTGGAACTAGGGGCATACCAGCAAGTTTGTTTTTCTGCTCCCAACCCTGCATCTGTACAACTAGTCCAGGCATTTACTGGATCTTGTGGTAAAGTGCCAACCTTGGCTCCCAATGTATTATTCCAAGAAGGCCAGAGCGACAAGGTAGCTCCAGGAATAAAAGTCCCGCCTGGCAAATTTCCTTCAAAAGTAACTTTATTCAAATTACTAGTAAAATAACTAGCTAATTTATTTTGCATTCCCGCAATATCATTCAAACGACGCAAATCACGGAAAAATTTGGTTTTGGCATTGGAACAAATTCCCGAAGTATTTGTTTTAATATTGCCATTTGTTTCTCGACATTCAAAGTCTGTATTACAAGAAAATTGATCATTAATATTATCTTGATTATCAAATAGTGTACCATCATTTAAACAATATTTATGATCGCTAATATTAATATTAAATTCCAAAGAACCTAAAATTTGTTCCAAAACTTTTTTGGTATTGGCTTGTGCACCTTTGTTTAAACTTATTTGATAAATATTATTCCACAAAGCATAATCATGGCCCGTGGTAGTTACCAAATTAAGTGCATTTATATAATAATTGTCACCATCTTGTACTGCATCAAAGCCGGCCAATTCTACTCTCTTGGCATTTTGAGTATTGGGAAATCTTTGGGGACTGGTATACCAATCATAGGCCGATAAACGATCAGGATTTTGAAATATTTGTATACCAATTACATCATCGTTAATGTTACTAAATAACAAATATCGGCGTAAGGTATCATCTGTAAGTGTAGGATTCATTATCTCTTCTACTTGTTCACCACCGCCAGTACATTGGTCAGCAACACTACTCGTTCCAACTCCACTACAAGTATCTGCTACCAAACTAGCAGGAGCAGCACCCACACAAGTATTAACAACTCCAGAAATTTTCCAAATAGGATCAAAAGGTACACAGTTCTCACCAGCATTACAACCAGTAGCGTCAGTACAAAAACGATAAGTTGAAGCATAATCTGGTGGATATTGGCCAGTTATTGTACAATATTTACTTTCAGTAACAAGATGTCTAAATTTGCAACTCTTATCCTTATAATATTGAAAATTATAAGCACCACCATATTTACTACAAGATACATACAAAGAACTCTCACCAGGCAATACATACCAATCTGTTGTCGGGCAGTCAGTATCAACATTACAAACAGTTGACTGATTATTTGACTTTAATGAACAAGCACCTGGCTGTGCTACTGAATAATCAGGACAATCGGCACTAGTAGTACAACTTGTACTTGGACTGTGGACACATTTTCCAGGGGTGGCAGTGACTATTGGTGGACAACTAGCATCAGTTGTACAACTTGTACTTGGGTTCTGGGCACACTGTCCGGGTACCACAACAATATTAGTCCCAGTATCTTTTTCAATTACTGGCAACAAATTCATGAATGGTAAGTCATCGGTGGTGGTGCCCGAACGACCTGCATCGGCACAATAACTTAAACTAAAATTATATTTATTATCCTTTAATGGCAGCCAACTATCCTCGGTTTCTGGTTCTGGCCAAGGACGTTCACAAAATTTAGCAGTAAGCTCGGTACGTCCAGTAAATATTTTTCCAACCTGATTATTGGTAAGACTTAAATCATGGGTAACTTTGGCTTGAGCTACAGCTATCAACGACCCTTCTACTTGTCGTGAAGCAATATCTACACTGTCACTCGTGGCATCAAGTGGATTATCCGAATCTGGAATTGCAAAAACACGATTGTTTGCTGGGGCCCAATGCCAAGTCCAACCATAAGCTGGTGGTAAAGAAACAATTATTTGTCCATTTTCACTTTCGGCAAAAGAATCAAAAAATTCCGAAGTATTGGCTTTTTTATACCAAGCCTTTTCTGGACTAACTGTTACCTTGTTAATTTTACAAACATCTTTGCCTGTTTTAAATAACCAAACATCATCTAACTGGTCATTATTTTCTCCATCTTTGGCTCGGATACCTACTCCCCGCACGTCTTTAATGCCACTGTTTCCACCTTTTAAGATTACGGCATATTCGGTATCTTTTTCTAATAAATTATTTATATAAATTGCAATTGTGGTAGTATTTACAAAAGTTTCATTTCCTACAGTAATTTCTTCATAACGAACTTTTGACTGCACACCCACACTACCCTCACACCACACTACACTTGCAGGAGTAATAGTAGTGGCTACCGCTTGATCGTTGGTAAATAAACTAACAAAAAATAATTTTATTTTCTGCCAAATGTTATTTAAAAAACCAAGCAATTTAGTATCTTGTTCCAAAGCATCTATTCCCATTAATTCATTAGCCCAAGCTGTACGATCAATAGTATTATTATTAGCACAATTATAGGTGGAACTAGTAGTGCCTTTTAGTAACACAATGTTATCTAATACTGTTTGTTTGTCAATTTCATTATTAAAAGTTGCTTCTAGATAAGTATTAAGACAAACTCCTTCACTACCCTCCTCAAAACCAGCACCATCAATTGGGTAAACTGTATTTCTTACCGGACGATAATAACAACAAGAATTTTTACCTACACCAAAAGTATTTACTTCTTGGGCACCATCGGCATCACCCGGACAATTATTATACCAGCCAGCAAAATCTCCATATTCTGCTTGGGTCTCAAATTCTTTATAACCACACTGTAAATAATATTTACCAGTACCAGTTTTTTGTTCTGCTGTTTGTAAACCTACTTTATCACCATTAGCGTTGGTAAAAGAAATAGCTTTGGCATTAATTGGTGTATATTGGTCGTCAGTTGCTGGGTCTACCTCACCTTCACCAACAGCTGTGGCTACTTGCACGGGGTTTTCTCCTAAATTTTCGCCCGACAAACTAACTTCACAAAATCCATATTCACCCGAACCAGTTTCTCCATCACCACAGAGCGAAGGTTGTGTATAATTTGGCGAAGAACCGCGCAAAGTACAATCTGGCCGACACCACTGTTCATTTGTGTCACATTTTAAATCACTCACATCTAAATTTTCCTCATCATAATCTTCATTACAAAGATTTTGCAACAAACAGCTGCTATTACAAACTTTGTTTGCTGGTTGAATAGTAGTAAAAAGGGTATCACCTTCATTGTGAACTTTTATTTTCTTGGCAACATCATCAATAATTTCACACTCTTCACCAGATTCTACTATATCATTGCCACAAATACTTATGGCGTTATTACAAGCCTGGGGAACATCTGCAGCTGTTTGTTCATCAGCTGCTTGTTCATCACACCAAGCCTGCGAAAGGGCTGTGCCAATATGTAAACAATTACTAGAACAACCTTTTTTCGTTGCCGTATCTTTGGTATCACATTCTTCACCCAATGTTACCGAACCACTACCACACCAAGAAACAGTTACCTGTCCAGCTGGTTGTGTAGATGCGGAACCTTTCCAAGTGCAATTATTACTTTTACAATAATTTTTTTGATCCATATCTCCTGGGTCACATTCTTCACCTAGAGCAGTAGAAACAAATCCATCACCACAAAGTCCAAGATTAATTCCAACCGTGGTAGTAGTTAAATTATTTCCCGTGTGCAAACAATTATAACCACAACCTGCTTCGGTGTCCGGGTCATCAATATCACAATCTTCACCAGCGCCTACTTCACCATCTCCACAGTAAGTTGGCACTTCAATTAATTTTTTGTCACTGCCCAGTGGCTTACAGACTGGACTGCAAAAAGAATTTAAAGGATCGCCAGTAGAAAAATTAGAAATAGTCGCTACTTCGGTAACATCAGCGGTCCATTCCCAACCAAAACTCCAGGGATTAAGATCTTGTCCATAGGGACTACAACTATCGGGCTTGGTTTTTGGTAAAGACAAATATTTAGTTTTTTCTCCGATTAAAAACGAAGTAAAATTATTTGGCACTACTTCTACTTTTTCGGCTTTGCAAGGGGTGTCATCATTTTTGGTTCTAAATTTCCAGGCAAAAGCTTGTAAATCATTACCGACTTGGATTGAACCATTGGCTTTAAAAGCCCCAATGGCTTTTATTTCACTTGTTAAACGCACTAAATACCAAGAATTTTTTACCAAATAAGGATCACTCACATTTATGCGCAAAGTATTGTAAGAAGACATGCTCTCATCAATTGAAATTAAATCATTCTGTTCATCCAATTTATCTTCGCTACAAAGTTCATCACCACACATATAAAATTCCAAACCATCAGCAAAAGTACTAGTTACCATCATTTGATTAAATTGCGCGCCAATACCAGCATTTATACAAGCTTCCTCACAATTTGGCCAATAAGAAATTACTTTCGGATCAGACAAATCCACTACCAAAGTACTAGTGCCGGTAATAGTAGTTAAGTTATCATCAGTAACATTTTGTAAAGTATTGGTAGTGGCAGTAATTTTTACATTCCAAGGAGTGGTATTGGACCACGCAATAATTTTTGCACGGCTATCTATATAACGCGGAGTTAATTTATTGTCACTAGGGTCACTCCCTCCCCGAGAAATTGTACTGCTTACCCAAGATTCATTATCCGTTTGCCAATTCCAGCCATATCCATCCACATTTAATACTGAACATTTTTGACTGCCCCGACCCCAAACATAATAAAAATAAGGTTGAGCTGGCGGATGCGGGTTAAAAGGATTAACCAAATCCTGTGGATGAGAAAAATCTTGCACCACACCCAAAAGATGAGTTACATAATTATCGGGAATAATCCCAGCCGAAGCTAAAGTACAATTACCATCACCAGTCTTAAAATCAAAACAATAAGCAGTACCATCACTGCAGGGCTTGGTTTTTTTCAAAGGTTGATTAAATTCTACAAAATTACCCAATGTTTCTCTACGTTCGGCAGAAAAAATATTATCTTTTAATTCTACATGATACCAAGTATTAGAAACCAAATTTGTGGTACCATCATGAATATACAAAACTGGATTATTATAAATCGGACCATTTACCTCTACTTCTTCTTTGTCGCTACAATCAATATCACCATTCTTTGCTTCAGCACATTTGTATACTGTCACTTTGCCAACAAAATTATTTTTCATCGGCATGTTAAAACGCACCGCAATACTGGCATTCAAACAAGCATTAGTACCACCTTCCCAATTTTGCCAAGGCACTGGTGTGGGAAAAGGCACAGTAACAGTTCCCTTACTCCAATTAACTTGGTCACAAACTTCCATTACTTCTGGCAAATGAGGAATTAAACCAGTAGTAAAACGCCACACATAACCAGCACTATCGGGCTGACCTTTACAACTTAGAGTACTTAATTTCCATTTACCAGCTTCTGCCCCCTCGCTACAACACTGAAACCCAGGCATAGCTGTGTTACTATCTCGACAGTCATTAACCAAATAATTTACACTATTTCCAATTCTGTTATTTTTATCTTGTACTTTAATAGCACCGGTTTCCATGGTTAAGCCATTTTCATAAGGAATAATTGTTTGAATTTTTTCACCATCAATTGATTTGGAATAAGCAAAACCAACAGCATTTATTGCCTCACTATTTTCCAACCAACCACCACTGGTATTAGGCGACCAAAATTTAACCGTTGGTGTATCGGAAAAATTAATCCCATATAAATTTAAAAATTTTCCCGCTGGCAAAGGTGCCGGACCAGAAGCTGGAGCAATCGCACAAATTCCGGGCTGTGGCTCTCCTACCATCAAACCAAAAGTATTTTCTCCACTACTAGCCAAATTAAAATTATTTTTTAAAATTAAATTTACTTCATCTAATGTTTTTTCTGCTACTTGTGTTGAATGAATAAATTCTAACTTGTTAATTTTTCCATAAAATAATCTAGAATTGTCATCTAATGAAGAAATAATATTACCTATTCTAAATGGCAAACTCTCTTTTTTTATTAAATCCGGATCTAAACCCAACTGGATTTTCGGAATAATTGGTAATGGATTACCCCCTTCACTTAAATAAACATTCATTTTATTATCCTTAATTTCAATCTTTAAATTATAAAGATTGGTAGAATTGTTTAATAAAGCCACATTCGCTCCATAATCACGCATCGACTTATCAAGAAAAACAGCCGAATGAATAAACAAATATCTTTTTACAATACCATCATTTTTTACTTGTTCATTTATATACACTTGTTCTTTGCCATCATTCCTAAAAAATAAAAATCTATATTTCATCCACAAATCACCACTTTCAATAAAACCAACATCCGATGAGGTTGTCAAATTATCTAGTTCAATATCAAATTCAATGGCAGTATCATTTAACAAAGAATAATCACCATTTGTGTCATTGTAAACTTTTGCTTCTGCCAAAGTATTTATACTATTACCAAGATTTAAACCAATGATATCCGCTAAATCAGCACTCTCGGTTACTATTTTATAAACTGTTTTACCACCAATAAATTTGGTATCAATATTTTTTGGTATATTAACTATCACTTGAGTATCTTGCCAATTTTCCGAACACTGTGGTGGTAAACCAACAGTGGTTAATTCTTTACATTTAGTAGAATCATAATTTATTGCACAAGCTTTGGCGTCGTTACTATTACCTGCCAAATAAACATGTCCACTAGAACCAAAATTAGACCCATAAATGGTAATTAAACTACCAGGGGTTGTGGTAACTGGATCAATAGAACTAATAATTGGTGTTTTAACTGAACCATCACTCAAAATTTCAAATGGCACGCCATTACTATTTTCACCATTCACTGTAGCTACTACCCCAACTTTACCTGCACTCAAAACTGGCACAAAAGACCTTACCACAGCATCAGACCAACCAGCACCAACAATTATGGCTTGTACCCCACCAAATTTCATGGTGCTACCACTTTGGGTATCACCCAATCCTTTGCCCTGTATTACTACTTGCGCCTTAGATTCTGCTTCTCCTGGTGTAATCGCACAAAGACCAGGACGTATAGCGTCATTTTTTAAAAACCAACCGTCATTTGGCCCTGGCATTACACCCCATTCAGGAGTAGTAAGCCCAGCAGTGTCATCACTTGGTTTAATTGATTCGCCAGCAATCGTTAAAGTTTTAGCTGATTCTAATTTAATATCACTCAAAAAATTACGATCTAAATCAATATCAGCGGGCACTTCAATAATTACCCATTGGTCATGCCAAACATTTGTACCTTCTCCGCAATCAGCCAAATTTACATCTAGCCAATCTCCAGCACTTACTTCTCCATCTTGATTTTTATCTATTCCAAAACTCACTTTGCCTTTGGTACTACCAAAATTTCTTCCCAAAATTGTTACCCAATTACCAGCTCCCCCGTCCATTGGTTCTACATTTTCAATCAAAGGAAAGGGGCGACAAATTTTGTCATTAACATTTCCTGCGCCAACAGGGTCAATACATTTAAAACTGTAAGCGCAATCAAGGTCATCATGGCACGAAGCCCCATCACCACCTCCACAAGAACCACCAACATCTGTCCCTGTTTCATTGCCATTTTTTATTCTATCTTTGCAATGAGCTCCAACCAACATATAGGTACTAGTAACTTCGGCAAACTTACTATCAATATCATTTCCTCGCAAAGTAAGAGAAATACGCTGTGGAACAATTAAATTTTCTGGAAAAAATACACGTTGACTAAAATTATAAGGATTATCTATAGGCGCATCCGAAGTGCTAGCAGGGCCATTAAAATAACCATAAATTCTCTCTCCTAAATTTTCAAAACTTCCATTATTGAGTGTTAAACCTACATAACCAGCGCCACTTTCATCACTTTCACTGGTTCCAAAATAATATGCACTACCAACTGGCAAACGATCATCAGCTATCTCTTCTCTCACTCCACTTTTGTTTACCATTTCTACAACTAAGGGAGTTAAAATTGGGGCTAGACTATCTTTTACCGCACTCGTAGTTACGGTAAACTCTGCTTCGGCACTAAAATCTCCACAACTAGTTTTTAATTCCAAATTATAACCATCAATATCTTTGATATTGGGGCTAACAATTACTTGGTAAGTACCAGCTGGCAAACAACTGGTGCTATCTTCACATTTTGTTTCACCAATATAAGTAGCCTGTATTAAACTATTGGCATCTGCCAACTCTCTACCCAAAACTTCAAAACTAAATTCTTCGGTAGAGGTAACATTATTACGTAAAATTGTTAGATAATTTTTTATTTCATTACTACTCATGTTTTGCAGTTTTCTGCTAAATGTTACCCGAATAACTGCATTATTCATTTGGGTATTGGTAGTTTTTGGGGTAATGCTTTGTACGACAAAATGTTTGTCTTCACAAGAACATAGAGTAGGAAATTCTCTGCAAAAAACACTCTCACATTCATCACGATTTTCCAAAACATATTTTAAATCGCGACAAGACAAATTGTCTCCATTGCCATCACCAAAACCTGTAGCGTCGGATAACTGATTAATTACAAACTGAGCAATAGCCAAAGCTGAAAGAATAATCATTATACCAATCGCGGCATTAATTAAAATCTTTCTTGCCTGTCCAACTTTTTCTTCATTTCCCGCCGAAGTCATATAAACAAAACCACCATAAAGCATTAAGCCTAGGGCAATAATACCAAGTAAACCCAAAATAGCTCGGATAATCTGGGCAATAATTAAACGGATATCAGTAGCTGGAAGATCTAAACTACCCCCGATTCTGTTTAAGCCAAAAGCATCTTGAGCAAAAACATTTGTTTTGAATAACAAAAACATCCCTAATAATAAAATTATGGAAAAGAAAATATTTTTTATAATTTTATTTTTACTCCAAAACATAAAAAACTATTCTTATTTGAAAATAACTGTTTGAGAAATATCTTCGGTTTTTAAAGCCGACAAACATTTAGCAACTGTGGAGGTAACTTGTAAATCAGTATCGGTTGTTTGTACACAACCAGTATCTTTGGCACTCGCTGTTTCTACACCTACACAATTTTCTGTTGACAGAATACTACCATCATCTTCGTTGTAAGTAACTATACAAGCAGTTGATTGTCCTTGTGCCCCTTGTACCACCGGGCCTCTTCCTGGATAAACACAATTTTGTACCAAATTTTTTATTGTACTAGGGATAGAAGGAAAATAATACAAATCTGCATTGTTTGGCCCAAAAATTCGGTGGTCCAGTTTGGTAACAGTTTTTCCAGCAAAAGTTTCGGAAATTGGACAAAACCAAATTGGCTCTACACCATTTACCGCAACCGGATATTCGTCTAATTTTATTCCATAAACAGAGTCTAGCCACATCCGACTATTAAAATGTATTTTTAAAGGTGCATTGTCAGTTACATTCTCCTCATCAATATCTGGTTCCACAGTTTGGATATAAGGTGAGGTACGATCTATTTTATTTATAATATTAAAATTCCAATAAAAATTATCTGGATTTCTTTCATTATCATTAATTAAAAGTGGATTACTAATTGTCGGTTTATGCGGTGTAGCTAATCTACCTTGGTTATTGTCATCCAAAGCATTACTCGCCATATCCATTGCACCCGAAAAAGGCATACCCTCAAATGGTAATTGTGCCCCTGGCATTAAATCTGCCGTACGTACCAGTGCCTTAAAGGGTTTGGTACAATTTTCTGCGTTAGAGGGGCAATCCAATGGCAAACAATACATAGTTTCGCCACAACTATTTTGTCCACAAGCCAAACTTGAAACAAATTCCAAAGTACGGTAACGATTGGATAATTTCCAATTACCCAAAGTAGTAGTTGGAGTAACTCCAAAATTAGTATTTAAAATAACATTGGCAAAACTAGTGGGGTCAGCAATTATTTGTCCTTGCACACCAGTAGGATCCATGGCCTCACTAAAATTTATTTGGATAATAGAATTACGTGCCGGTGTATCTTTGCCTGTTTCATTGCCAGTGGGATAAGTATCTACTACATATGGTGGAGTAAAATCTATTTGAGTATTGGTCTGAAAATTCCATTCATAATCCTTACGGCCAATATTCTTGGAAAACACTCCAGGTGTATCTCCTGGGGCTGGTTCTTTGTATAAAATATTATTGGTTAAACGCACACTATACCAAACATCAGTGGTTTCACTGCCAATAAAATCATAAGGTTTAAAAACAAAAGTACGAGTATTTTTTTGTGCACCATCTTCATAAATAGTAAGAGCACTAGCCGTTACCAATTGCCCACCATTGGCAGTAATACTACCAAGATTGGCAAAATAAGTGTCAGTTGCCATAAAAATACCAATTGTACTAGTATTCATGGCGTCACATTCTGTAAGCCTGTTAATTTTATTATCTTTATTAACATCCAAGCAATCACCATAATAAGGAATAGCAGGAACCGCTCCACCAAACTCACAAGTAGTGGTAGGTTTATTATCTCCACCCCAACAACTACTATTCGTATTTACAATAATCGAAGCTGGATCAATTGGCTCAAAAAAAGTAACAACTATTGAGGTATTGCGTGGCACAGCTGTTTGATCACGGAAAGGATAATGGTCTTTTACCACTTGGCCCAAAGCGCCACTACCAGCAAAAGTGTTAATAATTGGCACCCCAGCAGCACCACGCCCGTTGTTTTGATTGCCGTCCGAAAGCATGTTAATTATAAATTGAGCAATAGCAAAAGCCGACAAAATTATTGCCAAGCCAATCACGGCATTGATCATAATTTTTTTGCCTTTTGACACTTCTTCTTCGTTGCCACCCGAAGTCATAATCACATAACCAGCATACATCATTATTACCAAAGCAATAGTTCCCAGCAATCCAAAAATTGCTCGAATGATTTGAGCAATAATTATACGAATATCAGTTTTTACCAAACCAATACTATTTTCTACTGGTTGCAAACCAAACAAGTCATTGTTTTGTGCCTGCGCTGGCAAAACTTGCCAAAACAAAAAAGCCACCACAAAAACTAACAGCCCAAGGATGGCGGCTTTTAACCAAGAATGATTTTTATTTATCCAAGGCAGCATGGAACCTTAGATTAAACATTAAAACTTATTTTTGTAAGAATTTACTCACAACTTCGCGTACAATATTACCATCGGCCTTACCTTTTAATTCTTTCATTACCAAGCCCATGGTTTTTCCGACATCGGGAGCGCTGAATAAATTTTCACGCTCCAAAATTTTCTTTACCAAAATTTCAATTTCTTCTTTACTTAATTGCTTTGGTAAATAAACTTGCAAATAAGCAATTTCTTTTTCTACTTGTAATACCAAATCTTCGCGTCCGCCTCTTTTAAAATCAGCCAATGAATCTTGCAATTGTTTTACTTGACGTAAAAGCACTGCCTGAATTTCGCTATCATCCAAAGGTTGCTGTTTTTCTATTTCAGCATTTTTTAATGCCGAAGATAAAATACGCAAAATTGACAAACGACCTTCATCCTTTTCTTTCATGGATTGCAACTGATCAGCGGAAATTTTCGTTCTGAGTTCCGATGACATAATTGTAGTTTAATATTTTTTTTGTTCTAATGGATCTTCGCGTAAACGACCAGTTTTGCGCAAGTATTCGGTTTTGGCAACCTTTTTAATATACTTCACGCGATTTTTATTTTGTTCGTTCTTACTTTTCTTTTCTTCAAAGAACTGGATTTTTCTAGCCTGTAATAATTTTCCAGACTGTTGCCAGCGTCTTTTTACTCTACGTAAAAAAGCATCGAAAGATTCTCCTTTTTTTCTTTTAATTTCTGACACAATATTCACCTCCCCCCCCTATTAAAAATTAATTAACTTATTAAACCTATATTACACTAAATCTACGCAAAAGTCAAACTTTTGGCTGGAGCTTTTTTTCAAGCGCATTTTTTAGTTTTTTCTGGTCCACAATTTCTTGAATTCCCGATTCCATATCGCGGATAATTGCCGTGCCATCTTGGACTTCTTTTTGCCCCAAAATTAAACTATAACGCACTTTTAATTTGTCGGCCATTTCCATTTGTCCTTTTAAAGAAGACTTGCCAAAACTATGAGCTACTACAATACCAGACTTTCTTAAAACTTCTAATAAACGCAAAGCCCGACGGCGCGCTTGTTCACCAAGCTGAGCAAAAAATACGGACGGGAATACTTCTTTTATTTTACAAGTTCCTTCATCGGTTTGTTTGCGCAAAACACTTATTACCCTTTCTAGGCCAATAGAAAAACCGGCACCTGGCGTTGGCCGTCCACCCAATTGTTCTACCAAACCATTGTAGCGGCCACCACCACACAAAGCCGATTGAGCACCTTCACTGTCTTCTTCCAAATAAATTTCAAAAACAGTATCGGTGTAATAATCCAAACCTCGTACCAAAGTATTTTGCAGAACATAGGGCACATTTATTTCATCTAAATATTCCAAAACTTTCATAAAATAAGACTTGGAACTTTCGGAAAGCCATTCAATAATTTGTGGTGCTTCATTTAAAACTTCTTTACATTCTAAATTTTTGCAATCCAAAACGCGCAAAGGATTTTTTACCAAACGTTTTTTGCAATCTTCACAAAGATAACTGCGTTTGGTGCGCAAATAACCAGTTAATTCTATTAAATAATTTTGACGATCTTCGGGAGTGCCCAAGCTATTTAAATGCACATTTACTTTCAAACCCAAATCTTCTAAAAAATGATAAGCCACGGCAATAAGTTCGGCATCTACCACCGGATCGTGTACGCCAAAAGATTCACAACCAAATTGGGTAAACTGGCGATAACGTCCTGCTTGAGGACGATCATGACGAAACATTGGTCCATAGTACCAAAATTTTACTGGTTGCGGTAAACTTTGCATGCCATGAACAATAAAAGCTCGGGCGCAAGAAGCAGTGGCTTCGGGGCGCAAACAAATTTTGCCACCATCCAAGTCTTCAAAAGAATACATTTCTTTGTCTACTACATCGGTGCCCCGTCCCAAAGAACGAACAAAAAGAGCTGTTTCTTCCAAAATTGGGGTGTTGATCAATCCAAAACCATAGGCTTCGGCTAAATTTTCGGCTGTGTGGTGCAAAGTCTTCCAAAAAAATTCTTCTTTTGGCAACAAATCCTTCATACCCCGAAGTAAGGCTGGAGTGCGCACCGAACCTTTTGTAGAAATTGTATTCTCTTCTCCGTCATTTTTGGCAGGAGTATTTTTTTCTTTTTTAACTAATTTTTTTTCTGAAAGATTTTTTTTCTTAGCAATTTTTTTATTATTTTTTTTAAGAATCATAAAGATTATAAATTATAATTAGGAATAGAAAATTTAGTTATTTTATTTAATGGCCAGCCACGCAACCAAGCTCGACCAACAATTTCTTCTTTTTTAACTGGTCCAAAACGCCGAGAATCATAACTAGCACCACGGTTATCTCCCAAAACAAAGTATTCATCGGCACCCAAAGTTTGCACCAAAGAACCAGTAGTCTTTTGATCCAAATAAATTTCTTCAACCAAAACTCCTTCGGGATGAGTTTCATTATAAATAATAATTTTATTGTTATCTATTTTTACTCGTTCGCCGGGCAAACCCACGACTCTTTTTAAATAATAATCACTATTGGATGGTGAATGAAGCACAATTACTTCACCTCTTTCGGGTGGACGAAAACGATAAGATAGTTCGTCAATTATTAAATAATCATTTTCATGAAAATTTGGCTCCATGGATTGCCCTTTTACATAAAAAGGTTTGAACAAAAAATAACGCACCAAACCAATGGTAATGACTGCCAAAATCGCCATTTTTAAAAAATCAAAAAAAATAGCACTAAACTTTTGTAAAAAAGTTTGCTCTTGATGGCTAACCACAGCCGAATTTATTAACTTTTCTGCTGATTCTTCTATTTTATCCTCTTCTTGGTTCATAAATATTTATTAGTACTAAATTATAACGCAAAAAACCGAAAAAAGCAAATAAAAAAAATCAATTAGAAATTGTCTGTTTAATAAAATTTTCAACACTCAGTTCAGTCAATTTTACTTTAATTTTTTTTATTTTGTATTCTATCTGTCTAGCTTGTTTTATATCTTCAAATTCCCAAAATCTTTTTATTTTCCAGGGGCCTTTACCACAGGTAGATTTCGTTAACCCTTGATTATGTTCCTTTTCTCTGCTAAAAATATCAACAGTACTACCTAAATAAGGCCGCAAACAATTCGGACTTTCCAATAAATAAATATAACCTTTCATGTGCGCGCGCCTGGAATCGAACCAGGGACCTCGTCATTATCAGTGACGCGCTCTAACCATCTGAGCTACGCGCGCATAATTTAATATAGTCGAACCTCCGACCTTCCCGACACTATCGGGACGCTCTAACCATCTGAGCTAGCCGCCCTTTTAATTTACTGTAGGCGTATCCCGAATTGAACGGGAGACCTTTGCAATGTCAATGCAACGCTCTAACCAGCTGAGCTATACGCCCTTGGTTAAACAACTGCCTGCCCGCCGTGTTTGCTGGTGCCACGGCGCCGAATGGCTTGCGGTATGAACCGAGAGGCGGGAGCATGAGTCCGATTATAGCAGAACTTTTTAATAAAATCAAGTGTACCAGAGTGAATAAAAAAAATCAAGAAATCTTCCTACAAAAACACCCGCTTTTTACAGCAGGTGTTTTTCGTGATCCTCGGCCCAGGGTAGTGTCTATTCATACCCCTGACGAAGCAGGTGGGTGATCGCACCTCTGGCCCACAGGCCAAAGAAATATTGATCTCCCTAGTATAAATATTTGCGGATATGAAATTCACTACCCAGCTCTAGGATCACTTATATTATATAAAATCAAAATACCGCTGTCAAGCTGAATTTTAAAAGTGCTTGCCCTATACCCTTGTGGTATAGGGTCAAATAATTTTCCGCCCGTAATAATTATTAATTCTAGTTACTAATTATTACGTGCGGGGGTAATGCATCACCTCCTTGACCCCTACACTTTTGCGAACGCGAATTCTTGCTCGGACACCCGCCCTTGATGGACGATTACTCTTCGCCGCGCCGCTCCTCGAAGAACAGTGCGATGGCGTTGTGGTCGCCCCTCCGCGTAAGACGACGGAGAAGATCCCTCGAAGCGTCGGCAGGCACGTAGGCCACCAGAACCCCCTCCTGGGCCACGTTGTGCTGGCCCTGAACCACTGCGTCACCCGCAACCGTCGTCGTCATCGTCCCCTCCTCATCGGCCATTTGTAGACCTCCTGCCCACGAATCCCTCCCGCGTCGTGGCCCTGTGCCAAAACGCGTAAGAAAAACCAAATTCTTGGTTGCTCTTGGCGCTTTGGCACAAAAAAATAATGCATTACCCATTTTTCTCCTTATTTTTTAAAGAACAATTAACAAATAAAACACCCTGCTTTTATTTGCAGGGTGTAAATTTATTTTTAGGTAATTTCTAACAACTACAACCACCTAAATATAACACCCCACAACTTGGTAACCATGCGTAATTTGCACGTACCAAAAGACCACGGTCGCAAATGACGGAGTGTTTAATTAAATTTTTGTTAGAAAATGAATTCATACTAAATATATAGTATAACAATAAAAATATTTTGTAAACACACTTATCCACAAAACAAAAGTCACCATTTCGCTGGTGACTTTATAAACTTTAAAACTTTATAACCTGCCTCGCCGGCAGGCAGGCTTTACAAACTCTTATACTCTCTCATCATCCATGTACACGTGTAAGTATTCGGTTTTGTTATAATCAAAAATTTCTTCGGCTTTAAAAAATCTATTTACTTCTGCTTCGGCAGTTTCTACACTATCGGAACAATGAACTACATTGCACATACCCATGGCCAAGTCGCCACGAATTGTACCACCATCGGCTTTGGCTGCATTGGTTACTCCGGCAATCAAACGCACAGCTTCTACTGCTCCCTTACCTTCGGCACACATACAAACTACTGGACTAGATTTCATAAAAGCCTCAAGCCCAGGATAAAATGGTTTTTCTACATGGTGAGCATAATGTTCACGAAGTTTATTTTCGTCCAAATACATCATTTTCAAACCCACAACTTTTAAACCTTTCATTTCTAGTCTTTTTAAGACTTCGCCAACCAAACCCCTTTGTACGCCATCGGGTTTTACAATTAAAACTGTTTTTTCAAAAATACCAGTAAAATTCATATAAATAGCTAATTTAAGAGTAATTTTAGTGCATATATTATAGCACATTTTAAAGGTTTTGTCAATAGTGGATAAAAATCACCTTATTCTTGACAACAACTAAATATTACTGTTTAATATGATAGAACCAACATCTCCAATGCGGGAGGGTCCATGGCGGGAGGAGTCAAGAGCTCGAAGGGCCACAAGGCCAAGAGGAAGAAGGGCTGGACCAGGCACTCGAACGGCCCGAGCCGCGGAGGCTCGAACAACCGTAAGGGCGCCAAGTAACGCGACGTTCTTCGCGTCAAGCGCCCCTGGTCCACAACCAGGGCCACATTCTCAAGTCCGCTGCCGCCGCGGAGATTAACCAGGTTCGTTCTGTTCCTGCGTTGGTCTCCACAGCTAAAATATTTTTAGTTGTGGAGAACGCAGGAACAGCTAAATAAAAACATCCGCCGATGAGGCGGATGTTTTTAAAAATTTTTAACTTCCTGCTGGTTTATTTATGGCTGATAATGCTTGTTCTATAACTGCTTCTCTTTTTAATAATCCATGTTTCCCCCTGCCATCATCTCCACCTAAAATCTTTTGTGCTTCTAACAAACGATCCAGCAAATATTTCCGGTCACTTTCACTTCTTTTCAATCTATCTTCCAAATCTTTATTAATTCCTTCCAAATTTTCACCATGAAATTTCACTTCACCTAATTCTTTTTTCATTCTTTCCACCGCCTTAGGCAATGTCTCGCCTGGTTCTGGTTTTATCACCGTTTCTAAGGAAACTAATAAAGCTTGTAATTCTGCTTTCTTTAAAACCTCTTTGGCAGCCACACCCTTGCCACGTTCCAAAGCTTCTTTACCAATTCTTTCCGCATCAGAAACTGTTAAAGCAACTTGTTGATCTGGGGTTTTACCCTTGTTTATTCTTTCACTCAAACGTTGTTTAAATTCTCGCAACTCTTCTTCTCTGGTCTGTGCCAAATCCGGAGTTTCATATAATGTGCCAGTCATTGTTCTGTTGCCACGCACATCCTTGATTAAATTACGGTTAGTAGTCAAAATATATTGTTGAGTATTTTGGTCAAGAACAGAAACTTCCGCTTCTACAATAGCTTGTATTTTATTCAAAAACACCGCGTCTCTTTCTACAGCATTTTTAAATAACTCTTGGAGATATTCCCCAAGTCTAATTTCATTTCCACGTTCTTGAGGAAATTTTTCATCCAAAAAAAGTTCATAAGCTTTTCTTGTATTCACAGCATATACCCCACCAGTTTCAATTTGATTTTCAGTTGGAGGAAATTTTTCCAAGGCATCCCTAAAAGTCAAATAACGGGCCAAACCTTCCATGTTTGTTGTTGGTTTTGGTGCATGAGTATGTTCATCTGTGCTATCCTGTAAATTAGTCAGGGATATATCACTTAAAAATTTTGTTTGTAAAAAATTTAAAACAATATTTTTAACTGCCTCGGGTTTTAATTGAGAAAATTGACTCATGTCGCCAACGGCGTTAACAAAAGTATATTGTGAGTAGCCTGTTTCAGCACTCTTATTTGCACCCAAACGAAAATTTCTTTGGCAATATTCCAAAATCTTACGTTTTTCTGCCTCATTCTCTGCACCGGGTAATTCTTCTTCCACAATTTCTTTTGTCTGCTCAAAAAAATCTTGCCAAAGCATTTCTTCCATTCTTAAACGTCTTTCATCATACAAAACTTCTCGCTCAAAAGCCGGTGACTTTATTGTAAGTTCAGCATTTTCAGAAGACAAACCTTGATGGAATATTCTTTTACCATCTGCCCCCAAAGTTTGGACTTGATAAACCGTTTCTGGATAAAAACCATATTGCCCTTTATTTGCTCTATTTTTTTCTGTTGTTGCAACAGCATGTTCCAAGTTTTTTACTGTTTGTCTTTCTCTAGTTGTGTTAGCTTCAACCAACTTCGCACCTGCATAATCACAATAACCTTCATAAGTCTCTGGAACAAGATCAAAATTATTATAAGCCTCTTGTAATTGTGCTTGTTCTTCTGTTGTTAAAGCATTCTCGGCTCTTTTTTGTTCCAATAATTTTGTAACCAACTTGGCACAATATTCTCTAATTTTTGGTCTGGCTTCTTGCACCCTTTGGTGAATTTCCAACATTTCTCGCAAAACCCTGCCTTTTTCTTTTTCGGCTGTATCGCCAGCTTCGTATTCGGCAATTAAATCCTCTACACTCATATTTTCGGCACTAGCGTTTTCTTGTAAAATCTGTACACCTTCTTTTAAATCTTCTTCATCCTCAGAAGAAATATTATACAAAGCCGACATTTCTCTACCCACCTCGGTCTTAAATGATTCATCACCAACAAACCCATTCAATTCTGTGGCCATTAAAGTTAAATAATTAACATCTAATTCATGTTCAGGACTAGTAGAAGCAAAAAATTCGCCCATTCTTTCTAGGTCATCTATTTGGCCAGCTACCGTTGCCCCTTGTCCTTTTTTCTCTTCTGCAGCTCTTTTAAAACCTCTTTGTTCACCAACTCCCGCTGCAACTTCTTTAAATCTACCCATATATTTAAAATTAAAATTATTTATATAATAAATATAGTATAGCAAAACCTATTTTTTTCTACAACTCATCCAAGTCTTTTAAAAAGCTTACCACATTATTTCGTACTTTCGCACTATTCGTAATTTGCACATCATTGTCATCCTCACTCACATATTCTATTTCATCTTGTCCTGAGCTTGCCGAAGGGTCGTCGCCAAACACTGTTCCGCCATTCATTTCACTCTTACCCGCCTGCCATGACTTACCGACAGACATGTCGGGCAGGTCCAATAACTCATTATTTAATTCTTCCAAAAACAAACTTGGAGTAGCCAGTACGTCGCCCCAACCACTAGTGAGTGAATAGGTAAGCTGTAAATATTTTTTAGCCCGAGTTACTGCCACATAAAACAAACGTCGTTCTTCTTCCAAGCCTCCATTTTCCCGCAAAGCCCGGTCATTGGGGAATTGGCCATTGGTTAAGCCAATAATAAAAACTGCTTCCCATTCCAACCCTTTGGCTTGGTGAATGGTAGACAAAACAACTTTGTCGCCACCTCGCTGTAGAGACGCAAAATTTTGCGTCTCTACGTTTGTGTCAACCCGCCGAAACGACTCTTGTAAAGTTGCCTCTGCTAAAAATGTGTTTAAATCCGGTTGTTGTTTGGCAAACCCAGCTAATTGTTGTAAATCTTCCATTCGTTCGCGATAATCTGGATATTCATTTTCCAAATATTCAATATATTTTGATTCCAAAATTTGTAAAATTAAATCACTTGGTTTCCCTCCTGCTGATTTCCCTCCCCTTGTAGCCTTCGCCGTGAGCTCAGGCCGAACGGGGGAGGGTGGGGTGGGGTCTGCATCAACAACTAACATTAATTTCTCATAAATCTGTAAAAAATCATTCCAGCCTATTTGCGCTTTGGCAGATAATGTAGCTCCTATCTCTCGTAAGTTCCCTCCCCTATGAGGGGAGGGTGGGGTGGGGTTTGTCTCGTCCGAAACCCCCTCCTCTCCTCCCCCTTGTAGGGGGAGGGACATAATTTTTTCAATAATACGTTCAGCACTCACCGCCCCAATCCCCACTTGCATATTTAATACTCTTCGCCAAGCCACGTTATCTTCAATATTATTAATAATTCGCAAATATGCCAAAGCATCTTTAATATGCGCCCGTTCAAAAAACCGCACTCCACCACGATAATCATAATCAATCCCCCGCTTTACTAATTCCATTTCCAAAGCTTGGCTGTGATAAGCTGCTCTAAACAACACGGCAATTTTACTTGGCTCCACTCCTTCGCTCTCTAATTCAAAAATACGATTAGCAATATATTCTGCTTCTTCTTTTTGATCGGCAAAAGCTTGCAATTCTGGCTTGGCAAATTTTTCTTTTATGCTTTTTAACTTTTTTTCGTATTGATTTAAATTATTACTAATTACATTGTTTGCTAAATCCAAAATATTGGGTGTAGAACGATAATTAGTTTCGAGCTTAAATACTTTTGCATCTGGGTATCTGCCCTCTCCGCCAAAAGCGGATCCGTCTTTGGCAGAGAATGATAAAATATTTTGAATATCCGCCGCACGAAAAGAATAAATACTTTGGGCATCATCACCCACTACCAATAAATTTTTGTGCTTTGATGCCAACAAATCAATAATCGAAGCTTGAATTTTATTGGTGTCTTGATATTCATCTACCAAAATATATTGAAATTGTTCGGCTAACTTATTTTTTATTCCTTGTTCCTTTACCAAGAGCAAATACCAATTCACCAACAAATCATCAAAATCCATCGCATTAGCTTCTTGTTTGCGTTTGGCATAATCCTCAGCAATGCGCACAATTGTTTCCGATACCGACAAAAAATGTTCATATTTTAAATCCAAGACATCTTCAATGGTCATTTCACTATTCCTAGCATAAGAAATAATTGATTGTAATACAGCTGGCGAAGGAAATCTTTTTTCTGTGCGATCAATTCCCTCTTGTTTTAAACACAATTTAATTAAAGCCAAACTATCTTCACTATCCAAAACAGAAAAATTATTTTTATAGCCTAAAAGCAAAGCATATTTTTTTAGCAATCGATAACCAATATGATGAAACGTCCCCGACCACTGCAGGTGTGTCCCCCTCTTGACCTCGAGGGGACCAGGGGGAGTTGCCGAGGTTAAGTCTGAATCAACTAAATTCATCACCCTCTCAATCATTTCTTTGGCCGCCTTGTTGGTAAAAGTTACTAACAAAATATTTTCTGGTTTTATACCCTGTTCCAGCAAATACGCCACGCGATAAGTAATGGTGCGGGTCTTGCCACTACCTGCTCCGGCCAATACCAAACATGGGCCATCGCCCTCATACACAACTTTTAATTGTTCGACATTTAATTCTTTTTTAAAATCAATCATATTAGTCGTCATTCTACCACCAAAATTACCTTGCGTCCATTTTTTACATCACCATTATTCCAATCATGAATAGCATTCATTAAATCTTGATATTTATATTTAAAATCTTTGCCAAACTGTGTGCCTGGATCATTGGTAATAAAATTTTCTTCATCATAACCTTTAATAATCAATGCATGGTAAATTGGTCCACCATTCCGAAAATTTGGATTAGGTAACACTTTACCGTTCGCTACTACCAACACTGGTTTATTATTTGCAATAAATTTTTTTATATCATCAACAGTTGGATTTTCAATAATTTTAATTTGTCCTACTAAATTTAAATGAAAATATTCCTCTGTCATTTGTTTGATATCAACAATTGGGATACTTAACCCCCAGCCCTTATCCTCTTCCCATTTTACCATTTTCAAAATTTCATCACGCGAAAAAATAGGGCTTAAATTATAACCTTTATAATAGGCATCAAGCATAAGTAAAGCCGCTTCTTCACACGCATCTTGCCACGGCTGTTCCCAATTTTTTTCTGGCGCTTGTGAGGTAAATGGAACATTCAAAATAAATTCTTTTGGGAGTATTGTGCTGTCATTCCCTACTTCGGTACCAGATGTCGAGCTTGCCTGCCGAGGAGGCAGGGAATCCCTTGCTTCTGTAATTTTGACCGTGCTTGTAATGCTTTCAGGTGTTAATGCTTTAATGTCTTCACTGCTATCTGTTATCTGTTGTTTGCTATCTGAAGATACTGTTTCATAATTAATTATTATCTCATCATTCACAAACATTTTTCCAAAAATATAAATCGTCCCTACCAAAAAACACCCGCTCAAAATCAGGCAAATTGTGTTTAATATTGTATATTTTGACTTCATTATTCTATTATATAGTGTAAAACTTAAAAAAACAAAAACCGCCCTCTGCTTGATTTCCTTTTATAAAGAAATCCAGCAGACTGGGGCGGTTCTCCCTCTTTGTCTGCGTTCTAACGAACTACGCGGACAAATGAGGATTTGTTGGCAGATTTTGCCTTGAAAGAACGCGAGGGGGGGGTGCTTTTGATACCCTTTTTAGAGGGTTTGGGTTTTTTACCACCGGGAAGGGCGGTAAAAAGAGAGGCTCGAAGCACTTGTGCTGTGTCATCGTCTTCGGGAACTTCGTCAACGAACCGAAGTCCGACGAGAGGCGGCTTGACTTGAACAGCAGGTGCCTGGCCCATTACGCCGGCTTTCTGTCTCGCCAGTCTGGCCAGTTCTTCCTGCTTGCTCTTCAGCTCACTGCGCAAACGCGCCAGAACAGGTTCGTCCTTTTCTTCCACTTCGTGGAAATTGGGATGCCCGTTATGGCACGCTTTCTTGTAGACCCGAACCCAGGAACCTCCTTGAATCCCTTCCGGGTTTTTGTAGTGCTCAGAGAAGTCAGAATCCTCGAACACCACAGTTTGTCTACACTTCCCGTGTCTACAGGTTATTCTCGCCTGCATCTTGCGGACCCCCGTTTTCAAAAAACGTCCTGGTTTCGGCGGGGTTCAAAGCACCAGCCTCCTTTCAAATTTATTATATAAACAATTGATTTTTTATGCAATATCAGTTAAAATCAATCTGTAAATCAGGATTATCAGTAATCAGTAACTATGTTTTTCAAACTTACTCACCAAGACAAAAACTCCCGCGCTCGTACGGGTGTGATTACCACTGCCCATGGAAAAATTGAAACCCCAATTTTTATGCCTGTTGGCACGCAAGCCACGGTAAAAACTTTGGATAGTACTGATTTACAAAATTTAAAAGCTCAAATTATTTTGGGTAATACTTATCATTTACATTTACGCCCTGGCGAAAAACAAATTGCCAAATTAGGTGGTCTTCATAAATTTATGAATTGGGATAAACCAATTCTTACCGACTCTGGTGGCTTTCAAGTTTTTTCTTTGGGTCTGCAAAAAGAAAATAAAAACGGTCAAAAGTTTGTAAAAATTGATGACGAGGGAGTTACTTTTCATTCACACATTGATGGCTCTATTCATCGCTTTACTCCAGAAATTGCCATAAAAATCCAACACCAAATTGGTGCAGATATTATAATGGCTTTTGATGAATGCACTCCCGATGGCGCCGAAGAAAAATATATTAAAGAAGCCATGGATAGAACGCATAGATGGGCGGAGAGATCCTTGGCTTATCATAAAAACATTAAAACATTAAAACATAAAAACACTTACAAACTTACAAACTTACAAACTTACAAACAATACTTGTTCGGCATTATCCAAGGCTCCAACAACAAAGAACTTCGTCAAGAATCTGCCAAATTTATTTCTAATCTAGACTTTGATGGTATTGCGGTTGGTGGTGAGTCAGTGGGCTACAACATGGAAGCAACAAAAAATATTTTGGATTGGGTTTATCCATATTTGCCAGTAAATAAGCCTCATTATGCCATGGGTTTGGGTCAAAACCCCAGTGACTTATTCGAAGTTGTGGAGCGTGGAATTGATATGTTTGATTGTGTGGCCCCTACTCGCCAAGCCCGTCATGGTTTGGTTTATATATTTGATAAAAAAAATAAACACAAATTAGATATAAAAAAAGCTAAATACAAAAATGATAAAAAACCTCTTGATCCCAATTGCACTTGCTCTGTTTGTAATCCTCCCCTTTATAAGGGGAGGAAACAGGAGGGGTACACCCGCGCCTACATTCACCACTTATTTAATACTCAAGAAATTACTGGTATGCGACTAGCCACAATCCACAATTTGCATTTCTTTTTAAATTTAACCGCCCAAATGTGCAAAGCTATTAAACAAGATAAATTTTTAGCCCTTAAGAAAAAATGGTGTTAACTGTCATCCTGAACTTGTTTCAGGATCCCCAAAAAATATGACCATCCTACACTCAATCATTCTTGGCATTGTGGAAGGCATCACCGAATTTTTACCTATTTCTTCAACTGGGCATTTAATCCTCACTGCCAAACTTTTGCATTTACCCGAAACCAATTTTAATAAAAGCTTTGAAATCATTATTCAACTCGGAGCAATCTTAGCTGTTTTAGTAATTTACTGGAAAAAACTTTTTTTAAATAAAGAAACATTCAAAAAAGTTGCTTTGGCTTTTATTCCCACAGCGATTATTGGTTTAACACTCTACAAAATTATCAAAAGTTATTTATTAGGTAGTACCACCGTCGTTCTCTGGTCACTATTAATTGGTGGTATTATTATCATTATTTTTGAAAAATTTTATTTACCCTGTACCGCTCTGGTACAAGGTCATGAAAATTCCGAAACAAATCTTGCTTTGGAAAAAATTACTTACAAACAAGCATTGCTAATTGGACTATTCCAATCAATTGCTATTATTCCCGGCGTTTCGCGTTCTGCAGCTACAATTATTGGTGGCTTATCACTTGGCCTAAACCGAAAAACAATTGTAGAATTTTCTTTTTTATTAGCCATCCCAACCATGGCTGCCGCCACTGGATTAGACTTAATCAAAAATGCTTCTAGTTTTTCTAGCAGCGAATTTGGTATTTTGAGTATTGGTTTTGTTACTGCTTTCTTGGTCGCCATTCTCGCCGTTAACTGGTTTTTAAAATTTATTACCAAACATACTTTTATTACTTTTGGCATTTACCGGATTGCCATTGCAATTTTATTTTTTATTTTGTTTATTAAATAAAAAATATGAAAATTACTCTACTTGTTATTGGCAAATTAAAAGAAGACTATTGGCGCCAAGCCGAAGCCGAATATTTAAAACGCTTGTCTGCTTTTGTTAAGCTAGAAATTATTGAACTTAAAGAAGAAAGTTTTACAGAAAAAGATAATCCCGAAACAATCAAAACCAAAGAAGCCAAAAAACTTGAAGAACAATTAGCTAAAATAAAACCCGATTATTTAGTTGCTATGAACAGTACTGGCAAACAATTTTCTTCAATCAAACTCTCTGAGCAATTTAACAATGTGACAATTCAACAATGTAACAATGTAGTTTTTATCATCGGCGGTCCCCTTGGATTAGACAAAACTATTTTAGATCATGTCAATTTAATTTTAAGCCTTTCCAATCTGACCTTTACTCACCAAATGGCACGCATAATTTTGGAAGAACAAATCTATCGCGCTTTCATGATTAAAGAAAATAGAAAGTATCATTATTAAATAAATACCCCGGGCCAATCCCGGGGTATTTATTTAAGCAAATTTTGAAAATTGTTTTCCTTTATAATTTCTATGCGGATCTGGATTTTTATGAGGGTCTCTCATTTCACCACTCCCCATACCTTGTCTACTTGGTAAATTATTAACATCAATTTTTCTTCTAGGACCATTTTTATAATCACCTGGTAATCTGTCTCTTACAACAAGACCATCTGGTTCTACCAAATGAACGGCTACCTCTTCGGTAGTTAAACCATGTCTATAAGTAGGCAATTCACTTTCTTTCAAATCCTCTAATGGATTTTTATCTTTTAACGAGGCCTTCTTTAACCGTGCTTCTTCTATAGCTTTAGCGTTCATTGAAACTACTTCGGAACGTCTGGAAGAACCAAAATTGTTATATCTTTTTTTCTCATTGCCCCTAGGCCTCTGGGCCAAATGGACTTCTTGGAACAAAACCTTCTTTACCCATATAATTTTAAAGTTAATAATTATATAAATATTTTAACATCTTATTAAAAACCTGCCAACCCCCCTGTACAAAATACCTTTTATTCACTATAATCACTAATAATTTGGCAATAACACTTTATAACTATTATATGCGCTCATACAAATATCTCGCCTTCATCACCACTTTCTTTTCTGTAGTTCTAATTTTATCCAACATTGCCAGTAGCAAAATTCTTTCACTTGGTTGGTTTAGTTTTGATGGTGGCACAATTCTCTTTCCGCTCGCCTATATCTTTGGCGATGTGCTTACCGAAGTCTATGGTTATGCCAATTCCCGTCGAGTAATTTGGACTGGTTTTATTATGAATGTTTTAATGGTTTTAGTTTTTTGGATTGTTGGAATTTTACCACCTGCCATGGACTGGAGTAACCAAACTGCTTTTGATGCGATTCTTGGTGTGGTTCCACGCATTGTTCTTGGTAGTTTGTGTGCTTATTTAATTGGTGAATTTTTAAATAGTTATATCTTGGCAAAATTAAAAGTAAAAACTGCGGGTAAATATTTTTGGCTTCGCGCCCTTGGTTCTACATTGGTTGGAGAATTTTTTGATACTACGGTATTTTTATTAATTGCCTTTGCTGGTGTACTACCTTGGAATTTAATTTGGATTATTTGGCTTTCTAATTATATTTTTAAAGTTGGTATAGAAATTATTTTCTTACCGCTCACCTACCGTGTGGTCGCTTTCTTAAAGAAAAAAGAAAATGAAGATTATTTTGACAAAGATACTAATTTTAATCCACTGACATTGTCGTAATGTCGTCACTCACGTAGAGACGCATTGCAATGCGTCTCTACAATAGTTGTCATCCTGAACTGGTTTCAGGATCTTTCATAAATTTAAGCATTTTAGTAAATCTGACTAACGGAAAGATACTGAAATAAATTCAGCATGACACACAAAACAAAAACCGGGTTTATGACCCGGTTTTTTTAAATATTGATTCTAATTTCGCTTTTGCTTGATCTGGAGTAGCTGTTACTTGTGCTTCTTTTTTCTTTTGAAATTCTCTTAAATCATCTGCAACACTAACACTTGTTCTTAATTTTCCTTCTGTACCAACAACCGGTCGTGTTCTTTCTGCACCAGCTCTTCTCTTTACCACACCAGGTGCAACTTGTTCTCCTAACACAGATCTTACTGGCACACCTCTTGTTGCTTCAACAGGTGGCATATGTTCACCTGGTCTACGTGGCATCCAAACCATATATTTTAAATTAATTGCCTGCCTGCCGATGAGGTAGGGCCTAAATTAGCCAATATTTATTTAAATACCTATATATTATAGCACAAAAATCGCCTTTTGTCAATAGATAAACATCGCATCACCAAAACTAAAAAACCGATATTTTTCTTTTACTGCCTGCCTGTAACACTCCAACATAAACTCTTTACCACTGCCAGGAGCACTCTTGTCCGCTGTAGCTTCAGCGAAGGCGGAGACCAACATTAGTAAAGTTGACTTAGGTAAATGAAAATTTGTAATCATGGCATCCACTATTTTAAATTCAAATCCTGGTTTAATAAAAATATTTATATCACCATGATAGGGCCTAAGTGTCATTGCGAGCCCTGCTCGAGCAGGGCGTGACAATCCCCCAGTTTTATCTTTAACCATTGGGATTGCTTCGTCGCCTATGTCGGCTCCTCGCAATGACAAACTCGCAATCCCTTCCAACGTCCTCACTGTTGTCGTACCAACCGCCACCACTCGCCGACCTTCGGCTTTGGCACGATTAATTTTTTCAGCATTTTCTTCACTAAGTTCAATCCATTCACTATGCATGGTATGGTCTTCCACTTTTTCTGATTTTACTGGCAAAAAAGTTCCCAATCCCACATGCAAAGTTACTTCGGCAAATTCCACACCTTTATTTTTAAGTTTTTCAATTAAAGAATCAGTAAAATGAAAACCCGCAGTTGGTGCTGCCACTGAACCTTCGGGTTTTGCATAAACTGTTTGGTATGTTTCTAATTCATGTGGCTCATCTTTTACATAAGGTGGCACAGGAATGTGACCATATTTATTGGCTTTAGCTCGTACAATATCGGCGTTATCGGGAAATTGCACCAAAATTGTTCCATCATTTTCTTTAACCAAGGCATCACAATAAAAATCAGGAGTTTGCCCTGAGCTTGTCGAAGGGGCAAACACCACTCGCATCCCCTCTCGTAAATGTCGCCCTGGCTTAGCCAATACTTTCCACACTCCTTGATTTTCCATTTCACGAATTAAAAAAATTTCTATTTCTTTTTTGTGTTCCAATAATTCTTGATTATTTTCTGCTTCCACTAATTTACCAAATAACCGAGCTTTAAAAACTTTGGAATTATTCCAAACCAACAAATCACCGGGTTTTAAATAATCTATAATATCATAAAAATGCTTGCCCTGAGCGGAATGAAATGAAGCCGAAGGGTTTTCTTTAATTTTTTTTCTATCAACAACAAACAAACGCGAACTATCGCGTGGCGCAAGTGGATACTGAGCAATTAATTCTAATGGGAGGTTGTAGTCAAAATCAGTTGTTAGCATAAAATTTCACTGTCATCCTCGCGCAGGCGGGGATCCAGAAATAATTATAAATGAATTTTATTAGTATTATGTTCTTCCAAAGTTTTAGCATAATGCACTGTTCCATCACTAGATGTAAGAAAATACCAATAACTATTTTTTGTTGGTTCAAGTGTGGCTTTAATTGAATCCAAGCCTGGATTGCAAATGGGACTTGGAGGAAGACCGGGATATTTATAAGTATTCCATAAAGAATCTACCTGACGATCTTTGGCAGTGGTGTAAACATTACCCTCTTTGGCAACAACATAATGTACTGTGGAATCAGCTTGCAACGCCCAATTTTTCTCCAGTCTCCGCCAAAAAATATCAGCCACTAATTTTTTATCTTCTATATTTCTAACTTCTTTCTCCAAAATACTGGCCAGGATTAAAATCTCGTGTAAACTTTTTTTAGAAGCTTTTACTTTATTCAAAATATCTGGTGTTAATTGATCTTTTCTAATAAAATAAAATTTATCAATTACACTTACCAAATCACTATCTGCAAAAACTCTAACTGTTTCTGGAGCCAGGTAACCTTCCATACTCAAACCAAATGGTTTCTGTCCAAGCAAATCATCCGATGGACCAAACGAAAAAATTTCTTCACTTACTTTATACTTTCTAGCTGGCTCACCAGTAATAGCATAAACATCTGCAGTACTACTCGCTAATTTTTTATCCACTAAATATTTTGCCACATCACGCAAATCCCAACCAGGGATAATTGTTAAAGTTACTTCTGCTCGCGGTGGTAATGGAATATATTTGGGATGAAAATAACGATAACACTTATAACTTCCAAACAACAACAAAAACAAAGCTAAAATGCCAATTAATTTATACAACTGAAAATTTGAAATCTTGCCTATCGGCAGACAGGTTTTAATTTTCATTAGAAATTAGTTATTAGAAATTAAAAAATTGTTTATAGTTCTCTCTCGCCCACTCCAACCTCTCCGGCACACCCACATCTATCCAAATATCTTTAAATTCATAAACATACAAATTATTTACATTTGGAAAAACGTCATATTCAATACTAAATTCTTGGCTTTCTGGAAAATACTTTTTTATACTTGGATTAAAAATATAATAACCACCATTTTGATAACCTGGCTCATGAATACCAGTCTTTTCTTTAAAAGCCGTTAAGTGAAATTCTTGGTTATATTCCAAAGTACCATAGCTAGCCACGTCTGGGGCATAGGCTCCCAAGAGCAGACCATCGCTTTCTGGTTTTAAATCACTACACATCTTTGGCAAATCTACACTGGTCATGATGTCACCATTCAAAATTATTACTGGTTCCTCTGCTTTAGACAAATACTGCCAAGCATGTTTTATTGCTCCGCCAGTACCTAATTTTTTGTCTTCAATAGCATAAATTAATTTTACTCCCATTCTTTCTTCACCCACTTCATTAAAAAGAGTACTGGCCAAATGCCCGGCTGCCAAAACCACTTCTTTAACACCTGCGGTTTTTAATTTTTCTAATTGCCAATCCAAAATAGTTTTGTCGCCAATAGTCAGCAAAATTTTCGGAATTGTTTTGGTAATTTCACCCAGTCGGGTTGAAAGCCCCCCACACAAAATTATCGCATTCATAACAAATTTATAAAATATTGATACAACGGTTCTGAAATATATTGCAAAAGCCAAAAAGCTATTGCCGAATAAATAAAAGCAAAAAATAAACCACCAACAATATCACGCGGATAGTGCACTCCTGCGTAAACCCTAGCAGCACTTACCAAAATTGCCAAAGCAAAAAAGAAAATTGCCAATAACAAGGGTGGATGAAACATTAAGGCTACAAAAACAAAAATGAAAGAAATTGTCGCATGATCCGATGGAAAAGATTTCCAATTTTCTACTGGATTAAACAAAATTTTTACATCTTGTAATTCTTTGTGTGGCCGTGGGTGACGCCAAACCAAAGCCATTAAACAATTACCAACATAACCAAACACGGTCGCCGTCAAAATTAATTTAATAAAAATTTTTAAGCTCATTAAATCCAATGAACTACTCACCCACTGCAAAATTGCAAAACCCAAAATATAAATTGACCAATGAGCAGCATACAAAAATACAAAGTCCCTAACTTGATTTTTTCCCAATTCTTTATTTATTTTCAAAAATAATTTATGTGACCAAGACAATTTCATAAAATTAAAATAATTTTTTAGCAAATTTATAAAGTTTATAAAAAAAAGGTTTAAATATTATATCACAGGCTTGTGGATATTCACGGTAATTTCCGCCAAACCCAACTTTAAATTTAGTTACCCCACTCCAAGCATGTTTTTTATGCCAAAAATATTTACCAAAAGATTGATAAGTATCCTGGTTTTTGAAGTGAGGACTGTTTGAGTGAGAATCAACGAGTTCCGCAACGAAAAAATCAGGATGCTTATCAATCTCAAAAAAAGGCGCTACACCCCAAAAATCATAATTTTCGCAGTCTAAACTTTTGCCTAACTTTAACCCCTCCCATTGCAACAAATATGGTGCCATTAAATTGCGCTGTTCATTGGACGAAGCCCCGTGCAAATAAGTAATTGTTTTATTTGCCACAATTAAAATATTACTAGCGATTGGTTTATTGTTAAAATAAGCTGTTAATTGATAACAGTTTGGCATGGCTAACATTTTCTGATAATATTCAAATTCATGACTTTTAAATTTATCACGCCCAGTAGTTTGTAAATTTAATTGCCAAAAAATCTCAGCATTTTTTTCTTGGGCTGCAATTACTCCATGCTTTTCTGCTAAATGAATATTATAACGAGTTTTAGAGTGCATTGCTCCCAAAATTTCTAATTCAGTTTGTTTTAAATCCAAAATTAGAGTTTGCGCTGGCTGACGATTCCTGACATAAGACGAAAGGTACAGGGCATAAGAAAATTTTTCCACAGGCTCTATTCTAATAAAAATATAATTTTTATTTTTTAAAAAATTAACCAAATCCTTAAATCCTAAATCATACACCTTGAGTCTAGGTATATAAAAATAATTCCCCAATCCTGGCAATTTATGTTCAAACCCCTGTATTTGCCCAACTACTTGACCATTTTCGACTATTTGCCAACGTTGGACGTTTTTACCGGTTAATTTTTGGAATTCACCCCAATCCCAAGACTGCAAAAATTCGGCTTGCGCTAAGCTTGCCGAAGTATTATTATGCTCTTTTTGCTGTTTTTCCCACTCATTTTTATTTTCACAAATTTTGATTTCCATGGCTCTATTTTAGCCAAAATATGGTTAAAAAGCAAACCTTACCGTCCCCTCTTGATTTTTTCTCTTATTTGTGCTATAATATGTGCAGTTTAATTTCCTCTCATTGGAAATTGGATATTTGTAATTTGTAATTTATTAACATATGGGTTTACCCGCAAAACAACGAACTAGTCGCTCACGCAGAGAAAGAGGCTCTCATTTTGCCTTAAAACAAACTACTTCTGCCAAATGCAGTAAATGTGGTGCCAATAATTTGCCACATTGTGCTTGCAAAGCTTGTGGCAACTACAAAGGCCGTCAAGCAATACCAACTGCAAAAAGAGCTGCTCGTGCCGCCAGACGCAAAAAAACTTTAGGTAAATAATTATTTTAATATGGCCAATCGTCATTTAGCAAGGTGTATTACCATGCAATCTTTGTATGAATGGGATTTCCGCGGCCAACCTACTGCTGCCTTACCTGCTATTGTCGAACACAATCTAGTAGAATTTGGATCAGGCCTAGAAGAAGAAAAAAAATATGTCATGGAAACTGTTGATAAAGTTGTCGAACATCAAAAAGAGATAGATCCCATAATCAGTCAATATGCTTCCAACTGGCCAATTGAACAAATTACCATTATTGACCGTAATATTTTGCGTATTGGTATCTACGAATTAAAATTTAATGATACTATCCCCGATCGTGTGGCTATCAACGAAGCAATTGAAGTTGCCAAATCATATGGTGGCCCAGCTTCGGGAAAATTTGTTAATGGTGTTTTGGGTGCAATTTATAAAGATTTAAACAAACAAAAATAATTTTATGGAAACAGTAGCTGCCTACAAAGAAAAGAATTTTGCCGAACTAGAAAAAAAAATTGGCATTCAGTTTAAACAACCAAATCACTTAGTACAAGCTTTAGTGCATCGTTCTTATTTAAATGAAAATCGCGATTTTGTTTTGGGCCACAACGAACGCCTAGAATTTTTAGGCGACGCGGTCTTAGAATTAATTGTTACCGAATTTTTATTTCAAAATTATTTAAACCCCGAAGGTGAACTTACTTCTTGGCGCGCGGCTTTGGTAAATGCTATTATGTGTGCCAAAGTTGCCAAAGAACTAGAGCTGGAAGAATTTTTATTTTTAAGCCATGGTGAAAGTAAAGACGCCGGCACCAAAGCTCGTGAATTTATTTTAGCCAATGTTTTAGAATCAATAATCGGGGCAATTTATATTGATCAAGGATGGGAAATGGCAAAACAATTTGTGTTACGTTTTGTGGTTACCAAATTACCCGAAGTATTAGAAAATGGTTTATGGATGGATGCCAAATCACGTTTTCAAGAATCTGCACAAGAAATTATTGGTATTACTCCTACTTACAAAGTTTTAGCAGAAGACGGCCCAGACCATGCCAAAGAATTTATTGTAGGAATTTTTTTAGAAAAAGAAAAAATTGCCGAAGGTCGTGGTACCAGTAAACAAGAAGGTCAAACCGACGCTGCCGAAAATGCCTTAAAAATAAAAGGCTGGAAAGGCCCAAAAGTAGAAATAAAACAACGATCAATAAATGATGAACATTTAGGTTAATCCTAAATTATGGGCCGCTAGCTCAGCTGGTACCCGCCCGCAACGCCTGAGCAAGCTCTAGGCTTGCAATGGCGGGCGGGGAGCAGTTGTATATAAATTATATGTACTACACTTACGTATTAAAGAGTGAAATGGATAATAATTTATATATTGGATATACCAAAGACCTAAAAAATAGACTTGAAGAACATAATAGTGGGAAAGCAGATGCTACAAAATGCAGAAGACCACTTAAACTTATTTATTACGAAGCTTGTCTAAACGAACAAAAAGCAATACAAAGAGAAAAATATTTTAAAACAGGATTTGGTAGAAAGTACTTAAAAAATAGAATCTAAAAAATTATGGGCCGCTAGCTCAGCTGGTAGAGCAGATCCCTCTTAAGGATACGGTCCAGGGTTCGACCCCCTGGCGGCCCACCACGAAAAGGCGCGAATTAATGAGCGTCTTTGAGTGCCGCGTGGCGAACACAGTGAGCTTTACGCGGACTTAATAAGTCCTTACACTGGTGCGCGCCCTCGTGGCACGCATTTTAATTGCTCGCGTCGTTCAATGGATAGGACAACAGCCTTCGAAGCTGTCTATGTGGGTTCGATTCCTGCCGCGAGCACAAAAAATCCTCCGATCTAAAATCGGAGGATTTTATATTTAATAATATTATCTAGACAAAACAATTTCTGTACTATTTTCTGATTCACAAGAATGAACAAAAGTAGCACCAGTAGAAGTAGTGGAAATGGTATAACCAGTATGGCCACTATCCCAAGTACCAGCCCCATTTGGACTTACTGGAATAGAAGACAAATAACCACTACTTACCAAATCCGACAAATCAACGCAATAACCATCTCCTGGAATTGAAACATCGCAAACAGCATTATAATGATCACAACCAGAAGTATCAGTACCCATCATATAAGTGGCTCCGGCTGTCATATCAGTAATAGTTGCTAAATTTGTTCCGCCATGATCTACCTGATACAATTTAATGGCATTCAAAATTTGACTAGCTTGTTGCCAACGCACACTATCACGCGAATCTTGAAAACGTTTTAAAGGATCCAAAGCCACAAAAATTACTGCAGCAATAATCGCCATTATTGCAATTACAATTAACAATTCAATTAAGGTAAAACCTCTTTTATTCTTCATAATTATATTATATTAATATTACCTGGCCACAGAAATTCCTGTGGCTGTGTGTTCTGGAGCACAAGCACCTACAGTAACAGTACCATTACTGCGTTTAATTAAATAATACAATGTTGACGAGGCACTACCACCTTGTGGGTCCATTGGCACCGCAGATAAATAACCACCAGTTGCCAAACCACTTAAATCCACACTAGCGAGAGTTGTGGTAGCTGTACAAGTACCAGCACTACCAGCACCACTGGTAATCATGGCTGGAGTATCAGCAGCCAGACTGGCTATTGTTCCCAAATAGCTACCTTTGTTATCAACTTGATGTATTTTAACGGCACTTAAAATACCAGTAAGATCCCCCCAACGACGAGAATCTCGTGAATCTTGAAATCTGGTTAAAGGATCCAAGGCCACAAAGACCACACCGGCAATAATGGCAATGATCGCAATTACGATCAATAGCTCAATTAATGTAAAACCTTTTTTATTCATAGGTTTTATAAATAAATATTATTAACAATTAAACAAATGGAGTTGTTAATTGATAGTTTTTGATAATTTTCAAAAATTTGGGTCAGTCTTACTCCAATGTTTTTCTGCTTTACCCAAAGCCAAACCAATCGCTTCTACATAATATAAAGGTAATTTTTCTTTGGTCAATCTAGCCTTACCTATTTCTACTGGGATATTTAATGATTTAGAAAAAAATTCTGGCAAACCAATCAACAGGCTAGAACCACCAACCAAAACAACTTTAGCTAATTTCTTGTCAGTGCCACTATTATAACTTTCAATGCTTTCTTTAATTGCTTTAGCTATTTTATTCAATTCATTTTCTAATTCTTCAACAACTTTTTTACTACGATTTTTTAAACCACTTTTAAGTTTTTCAATCTCTGCTTTTACAACATCAATTTCCAAAACCTCGGCAATAATTTTGCTAAAATCATTGCCAGCTTTGTTTATTACATACTCATAATGTAAACCAAATTCATCAAACACACCCACATGAGTAGTGTTGGCACCAATATCCAGAAGCATTACTGGCTCTTTTTGCAAATGATCAAACAAATTTCTAAAAGTAGCTAAAATTTCTATATCAAAATTAACAACATTTAATTTAATACTCTTAAAAAAATTACGCCATTCATTAATTACTTCTTGTCTGGTAGCGGCCACAAGTATTTCTGTTTTTTCTTTGTCTTCATTCAAAATTCTTAGAGAATAAGCCAAATCTTTTCCAGTAATTGGAATATTTTCTGCCAATTCTTTTTCAATAGTCTTTTGTTTTTCTTTATTATCTTTACTAGTAGTATAAAAATGATGTAAAAATGTTTGGCTTTCTGGCAAACCAAAACATAATTCACCATTTTTTATAGCTTTTGGTTTGGCAGTTTGGAATAATTCTTTTATGGAGATAGCTAATTTTTCTTTATCAATAATTCTGCCATTTTTTACCAAACCCGCCTCTAACTCTACTCTACCAACACTAATTAACTTGGTTCGACCCCAAGATTGGCCAACCAAAGCTACTTCAATTGAGCTGTCCGCAATGTCTAAACCAAGATATTTTTTACTAATTAAGCACATACTTTAATTATTTAATTTTCTATTTCTTGCCAAGAAGTTACCAATACTTCATTACTATTTAATGTAGCTAAAACTTGTAATTTCTTGGTAAAATTATTTATTGTACCAGAAACAGTAAGTGTACGGTTATTTCCATTTACTAATACTCCTATCATACACGATCCATCCATTAAATTCAAAGTTCCGCCACCCCAATTAGCATTGAATTGCAACTGACGCAAAGCCTCTTCGGCGCAACCATTTACCATAGACATTGATTCCTGCCCTTTTTGGGCTGTATAACCCATATCCATATCACCCAAACCAAGCATTGAGGCGCTAAAGGCCATTACCAAAGCTGCAGCACTAACAATAATAACTGTAAGCAATGCAACCATTCCACGTTTGCCAGATTTAAAAATTATAAATTTAAAATTAAAAATTTTCATACTATTCTCTTACACTTACCGCTGTGTGTAAATTTTGGCTATATTGAAAATTAACATCAGTCGAAGAAACAAAACTTACTGTTAAATCTACGCCAATATTTTCTCTAGTACTACTCACAGAAAAATTTGTAAAAACTAAATTATTAATTTGTATCTGGGCAGTAGTGATAGTGGAGGTAACACTATCTCCTTCTTTTACTTGCAATTTGCCGTTATCCTCGGACAAACTTATTACCGTTGGATTCAAAGTACTACTACTCATTACCAAAAATAATACACCGGGGTCAGTATTAAAAACCGATTGGGAAATATTTACCCCTGTGGCTGATTGAATTTTTTGAGTAATAATATTCAAAGCCACTCGGGCATTAGCTTGGGTTTCTGCTTGTACATAAGTTTTATTTCTTGCATTAGAAACATTTAAACTAAAACTAATAAACGTAGCAATCACTCCACCAATAATAGCCACATAAATAATTGTTTCTACCAAGGTAAATCCTTGACGATTTTTAACTAACATAATTTATTTATAATAAACTGTAACATCATTTAAAATTGGGGTAGAATTACCATCACCCAAAAGCCAAGCCTGGTATTGTACCCACTGATTCCAATTCAAAACTTTGGGTATGATTGAACCACGATAGTCTATAAAATAATCATCAGCTCCATTTACCCCATACCATGGCGACCAAGTTCCTGGGACTCCACCATTATTAGACGCTGTTCGTATTTGAAATTTTATTGAACAATTACTACAAGCCGACAAATCTGGTGTCCAAGAAATCACGCTTACTGGTGAAATGTCACTTAGGTTATATGCCGAAGAAATTACACTACCCAAAGTTGCATAACTACTCACTCCAGTGGTTTCTTGCCACCAAACTTGGATATTATCTAATTGTACTAACTGTGTTCCATTACTGGTTAAAAAAGCCTTATACATTAATTTACCAGTAGATGTAGCAAAAGTGTTAATATTGGTATTAACCACACTAGCACTATTATAATTTTCTGCTCCGGCTGTAGCCCAAGCAGAACCATTCCAGAATTGCCAAGTTGTACCATCATTATTTGATAATTGATATGAAATACTGCCACCATTGGTAGTAGCGGTTTCTATAAAACGTGTCCATTTATAAAAAGTGGTTGTGGGTAAAGATAAAGAAATCACTGAGCTAATACTCGGACTAGTTGTAGCATAAGTTGTATCACCACCAGCCGACCAAGAGCAACCAGCAGTTGTACAATTTGTTGAACTAACAATCGTACTACAAACAGTGGTTGTACCCGAACAAACACTGGTTGAACCTAAATTATTTAATTGTGCCATACTACTAGAAACTATAATTGTCGTAGTTGGATAATTATAACTGGCTGGGGTCTCAAAATCCCAATCATAAATCTGGCTGCAATCAATTTGTACTTGGTCTAATTTTACCAGGTTGTTGCCATCACTTACTAAAAATACTTTAAACATCATTTTTTTGGTAGAGGTTGGAAAAGTAATAATATTGGTATTAATTGTTGAAGAAGTATTATAATTGGTTGCCAAAGTAGAAGTCACCCAGGCCGAACCATTCCAATATTTCCAACTTACCCCATCATCATTGGATAATTGATAATAAATCACTCCCCCATTTGGTACAGCCGTTTCACTAAAACCAGACCAATAACTAATTTGGCTAGGTGTATAAGAAAAGAAATTATTAATTGTTGGGTTAGTACTAGCATAACTCGGAGTCCAACTACAGCCTGCTAGTGCTTGGCAACTACTTTGGCTAGTCAAAGTAGCACAAGTAGAAGTTGTACCCGAACAAGAACCAATATCTTTTAATTGGCCAAAACCGCCCACAACTTCAATTTTAGAATTATCATAAGAATAACTATATTGATTGGAAAAATCCCAAATCATTGGTCCACAACCACTACTGGGTGTATATTTTAATTGTAAATTACCAGTGGTCGAAGCATTTACATTGCCATCATCACTAAAATATTTAGTAATATCAGACCAAACACTTTGTCCACTACCACCCAACCAATTAGTTTGTACCCAATTCAAAGCATCCCAATTAGTTAAATAGGTTACTTGTTTTACGGTGTTTGTAGTATTCCTAACTGGCCAATCAATTTGTGAAGTAACTTTTTTAGTTTGTGCGTCTGTATACAAACCCGGGCAAGCAACAATATTGTTACTAACATCACGACAAACAGAATCAAAACTAATGGTCCGAAAATAGTTATCTAACTGGGCAGTAGTATTTTCACCAGAAAAAATCCATTGACCAGTAGAAGTTGCCACTGAGGAAGTGGTAAATGTTAATTCATTCCATGCCCGATCTCTAATCGCTCGCACTGCTTCTACACCTTCACCCGCCAAAGCTTGGGCCTCAGTTTGTTCACCACCAACGTTCATTGAAACAAAGCCACCAGTCGATAAAGACACCATAGTTGCACTTATCAAAGCAAATATAGCCAAGGCTACAATTACTTCTAACAAACTTTGTCCTTTATTATTTATCATAAATTATCTACCAGTGGTAATTACAATTTCTTCAGCCCCACATGCCTGCGCATTAATCTTACCAGTATCATCACGATTTATAGCATAATAAGTTTTTTCTGGAGAACCTAAACTTGGATCCTGAGGTATAGGACTTAATTTATTATTTAGGGAACTGGACAAATCTAAACAAGCAGGCTGTAGACTAAAAGAAGAGCTACTGGAAGCAGTATCTCCTGCCAACGTGACTCTGCTCAATTTAGGAGAAAACTGAGAATCTTCGGTTTCTAAATATGCTTTATATTGAAAGTATTGATTACTAAACAAATTTTCTAAAGAAAAAGACGGGGTAAGATTTCCTGTGTTATTTGAATCCTCATAATAAGTGGAAGCTGTGCCATCTGGACCAATAAAATTTGGATTATCTCCACAATCTGACTCAGAACAAGTACGAGCCTGCATTTTTATATGAGCCACTCCTCGACGGTATTGGTCAGCCACTTCACTGGCACTCAAAGCTCGATTATAAACTAATAATTCATCTAAAATTCCATCAAAATGATATGAACCAGCATTATTTACAACTATTGGAACACCATTAGCTATTACTTTATTTCCTACTGCTTGATTTATTTTATTTCCATTTAAATACAATGCGGTGATAGATTGATTTCCATCCCAACTCTTGGTAGCCACTGCATGATACCATTGTCCAGTTGCTAGTCCAGACATTCCCGAAGGAAACCTTAATGTAGTTGCACCACAACCAGAAGTAATTGTACCAGTACATTTGGACGGGTCTATTGGTGTATTCCTAGTCATTATTACAAATTTATTTCCAACAAATGCCAAGTAAGCACCAGAGCCAGGGACACCACCACGAAAATTACTAATAATAAAAGCTGTTGCCGTAGGATAATTATCCACCTTAAACCAAACTGAAAAAGAAAAATTTCCACTCTGCATAAAATTTTGAATACTTGGGGTGGTGGCCGGTATAGTTAGATAGGGAAGTTTGCTGGTAGCAGATAAAAAATTTATTGCCTGACCATTTTTTCCATTAGAAAAACTAATTGAATTCTTATTGGACATGACTGGATTGTTTCCTAGACCACTCTTATCTGTTATTGTATTACTATTAATTTCTCCATTTTCAAAACCCAACCAAGTTATAAGCCCATCTGTGCTAACAGTATTATTTGGCAAGCAGCCAAAATTAGACCAAGAAGCATTATCACTCCCCCCATCTTTGATTGAAGATAAATAACTACCAGAAGTACCAGCCGACAAACCTAAATAATTATAAACTGAATTATACGCGGTATTAAAATAATCACCAGAATCAAAAGCTATCTGCCCACTATCTTCAATAGCCAGTGACATTATTTGCGTCTCCCCTCCACAAGCCACGCCACAACCAGAAGAAGCTGTGCCAATCATTTTCCAATTTTCATCCAAACCAGTTGGTAATAATCCTTTATTCTCTATTTGGTACATGCGAACTGCACCTACTATGGATTCCAAATCAGCCGATCGACGGGAATTTCTCGCATCTTTAAAACGTTCCAAAGGATTAATAGCCACAAAAACTGCCACTGCAATAACTGCAATAATCGCTATAGTGATTAACAATTCAATTAAAGTAAAAGCTCTATTTTTAAAATACATATTATTCTTCAATTTTACCTAAACTACTAATACTAATTGTGTAAGCACCAGTAACACTGTGTACCAAACGAAAACTACCAACATTGTTGGGTTTTCCCAAGCCACTAGAAAAATTTATATCTATATTACTACTAGAAGTTGTTAAACTTATATTTTGAATTGTCACAGCATTATCCAAAGAATACAAGCGGTCATAATCAATATTTCGAGTTACAAAAGAATTTCCTTGATAAATTGTATAAGAATTAGGGCTACTAGTTAAATTTAAAAAAACTCCATGGGCAGAATTATTAAAACGGCCAATAGAATTTTCTCTGGCAGAACGCAAACTTTGCACTAATTGAGAACTGGTCTCGCTTAACTGTGCCTTAACTTGCAAAGACCCATAAATTGGTATGGAGGCAGATAACAAAGCAATAGTTATACCAATTACAATCAACAACTCAATCAGGGTGAAGCCAGTTTTAATTTTACCAAAAAAATTGTACTGGCTAAAAAATCTTTGCATAAAAAACTAACGGTGAATATTTCCGGTAATATTATAAATAGGGGTAATAATTGATAAAGCCAAAAATCCTACCACCAAGCCAATCAACAATAATAATATTGGCTCAATGGCAGTAGATAAATTCTTGGTAGCATTGTCCACTTCCACTTCATAAAATTCTGCCAAATAAATTAATGTTCCCTCCAAATTACCAGATTGTTCGCCCACCATTACCATACGAGTAACCATTTTGGGAAACAATTTTTTATAATCATCCAAACTAGCAGCCAAACGACTACCTTTGCTTACTCGCTCGCCAATTTCTCTAAAGGCTTTTTGATAATAATAATTACTAACAGTTTGGGAAGTAATTTCCAAAGCTTCGTCAATATTTAAACCGCTTTTAAGCAAGGTGCCCAAAGTTCGTGAAAATCTAGCTAAATTTGTGTTAACAGAAATGCCTTTTACCACTGGAATTTTTAAAAGTAACCAATTTGTAACTGGTCGAGAAAATTTTGCTTTTAAAATCGCCAAAAGAGCAATAACCCCCAAGATAATACCCACAACCAAACCAATTGTGTTGTTGGCCACAAAATGCGAAAAAGAAATCAAAGCGCGTGTAGTAAATGGCAATTCTGTTTTTAAACCTTCAAATAAGGGAATAATTTTGGGTAAAATTATAAAAGACATTCCCATACCCAAAATAAAAGCGGCTATTAAAACTACAATTGGGTAAAGCATTGCCCCTTTGATTTTTGAACTCAACTCCTTTTCTTTTTGTAATTGATCAGATAAATGCTGTAAATTTTCTGCCAAAGTGCCAGAATTTTCTCCAGCAAAAACCGCACTAATAAAAATTCCCGAAAAAACCTTGGGAAACCTGCCAAAAGAATCTGCTAATGAATTACCAGAAGCTACTGATTTGTTTATAACCGTAATTATTTTTTTCATTCTGCCACGAGCCGTTTCTTCTATAATATCTAAGGATTCGGTAATAGTTAAACCAGATTGTTGCATTACTGCCAAATACTTAGCCAACAAAGCTTTTTCTGCCAAACCAGTGCCACCAATACTAATATCAAAATTAAAAAAACTTTTTTTAGGTTTTGTTTCTTGTGGCATAATATTTATTAAAATTAATCCAGCACCATTTTTCTATAAAAAATAGTGCTGGATGAAATTATTCTCTAGTAACTCTTAAAACTTCTTCTAAAGTAGTAACACCATTTAACACTTTGTCAATTCCATCTTCTAGCATTGTTACCATGCCTTGGGTTTTGGCTGTTTCCATAATTTGTTGACTGGAAGCATGTTCTAAAACTAAATTTTTTATTTCTTCACTCATTTCCAATATTTCAAATACTCCTACTCTGCCTTTAAAGCCTGTTTTGTTACAAACATCACAGCCAGCACCTTTGTACAATCTTAATTTTTCTAATTTTTTGCCAGCTTTTTTATTGAAAATTTCTTTAACATGAGAATCAAAATCCAAGGATTTTTTTTCGGCTTCACTCATTTCATAGGAAGTACGACAACGAGAACAAATCTTTCTTACTAATCTCTGAGCAATAGCTACATTTACAGTAGAAGCCACCAAAAATGGTTCCACATCCATATCTAACAAACGTGGCAAAGTAGTAGCTGCATCATTGGTATGCAAAGTAGACAACACCAAATGTCCAGTAAGGGCAGAATTAACTGCAATATCTGCTGTTTCCTGATCACGAATTTCTCCAACCATTATTACATTTGGATCCTGACGCACAATTGAACGTAGACCATTGGCAAAAGTAAGATTAGTTTTTACATTTACCTGAATTTGTGTAATTCCCTCCATATCATATTCTACTGGGTCTTCAATGGTAGCAATATTTACATCACGACGATTTAGTAATTTTAAAATAGCATAAAGAGTTGTGGTTTTGCCACTACCAGTAGGACCAGTGACCAAAAACATACCATGGGGGTGTTTAATGGCTTTTTGAACTTTTTTCATTTCACTATCGGCCAAACCCAAATCAGACAAACCAAAAGAACGACTACGAGCAGACAAAATACGCATTACCACGTTTTCTCCCAAAGTAGTCGGCACCACCGAAACACGCACATCTACAGTTTCTGATTCGGATTTAAAACGCAATTTTCCATCTTGAGCGGCCCGATGTTCGTCCGTGCGCATTTTGGATAATATTTTTATTCTAGTCAAAACTACTTCGGAAAACTCTTTTGGTATTTCCAAAACATCATGCATAATGCCATCTATTCTAAAACGAACCATTAATTTTTCATTATAAGGTTCGATATGAATATCTGAAGCTCTATTTTGATGTCCATATTTTAGCAAAGTATCAACCATGGAAACCACCACATCATCACTCTTTTCTTTATTTAAGCCAAATTTCTGCAAATCTACTAAAATTCTTGTAAATTCATCTTTTAAACCTAATTTGTAATTACTCATGGCCTCTTCAAAATCCTGAACTGTCATAAACAAAGGCTCAATGTTGTTGCCCAGCAATTTTTCTAAAACATGAATAGTATCTATATCACCAGGATTCAACATTGCTACTTTTATACCTTTGGCATCAGCAGAAAAAGCCACTGCCCCCTTGGAACGAGCAATTAATTCGGGTACTTTTTGTAATAAGTCTTGGTCTATTTTCTCACGACTCAAATTTACATAAACTGTATTATAATATTCTGCCAAAGCCTGACCCAAAATATCTTTGGTAATAAAACCACCTTCAACCAAGTATTCTGCCAATCCCATGCCGGTTTCTTGCATCCCCTCTTCCACTTCTTTTATATCTTTTTCCGATAAATAAGTTTCCCCCACCAAAATCTTTTTGATTTTTTCATCAGTTAATCTTTCTACCATATGTTTAATAAAAATATACAAAAAATTAAGTTTTCGGCTAAACTAGCTAAATTTATTATATCATGATTACCCAAATTAGAAAACTTCCAGTCTTGTACAATACAACATGAGCCCCAAATGGAAACCCATTCCAATACAAAATGAGCCCCTAAAGGCCCATTGAGTAGAGGTGTGGAATAGTTCATAC
>Ga0076113_104_pt1 | contig 72484 bp, 57 predicted proteins | sample RifGroC2_FD_67670 | JGI IMG/M metagenome (GOLD analysis project Ga0076113, IMG submission 67670) | Parcubacteria (Magasanikbacteria) bacterium GW2011_GWC2_37_14
ATCAGATTTAGCAATTAATTTTTCTAAAAAACTTTTATTATTAGGATAAACCCATACTGCATCTACAAGCTCTTCCGAAATTAAATTACCCTTTTCATCAAAAACATTGCCGCGAACATCTTTAAAATTTAGTTCTAAATTAGAATCAAAGTAACAAAAAACGCCGGTACATTTTTGTGGAAAAGTTTGTTTGAGCATTTCCTCGTTCTCGATAGGGATTTTAAATGAAATGGACAGATGCTTAGATTCGTTTGGCTCAAACATTATTGGTAGTTTGATAGTTGGTTTATCTTCCACCCCCAAATCTTTTATTTCTCCAATTAAATATCCATTGGTATAAGTTGAACCAATATTTTTATTTTTCCAAAAAATATAGTCAACTCTCTCAAGAGATTTTTTTGTATCAAAAGTATTCCTAAGATTACCTTCAACCCAATAATCAACGACAAAACCGTTTTCATTTTTTTCAGAATTAAATTGTTTGCCAAGTTCACTAAAATTAAAAGAGGTATTATTATGATTTCTCCAAAGCAAAAATATTCCACTTATGACGAATAGAAAAATAATGATAATAATTGCTCTCTTAAATAGACTAAATCTACTTAAAAAATTTTGCCAATTAAATGTAAAAAATTTATTTGAGTATACACCTTCAAATATTGGCTTGTTGTTATAATCTTTAAAATTTTTAACCTTTACTTTTTTAATATGTGGTACTTTAATTTTATTCTTCTTTAACTCTTTTGAAAGATCTACATTTTTTATTGCCCAATGTGTTCTTGTTAATTCAAACTTAGCTATATCTATATCAAAATCAAAATGTAATTCATTTAAATTTTGATAAGACAAAAATTTTTTTATATTAATTATTTTATACTCAATTCTTAATTCCCTTCCTTTCCTTCTCTCCACATTAACAATATATCCAAGTTTAGGATCTTTTTTACATTTTTCTTCATAGGCAAAAATACACGGAAAAGTTTTTATTTCGTCAATATAATCAAAAATATTTTTATATCTATCACGAATTTGTTCATCTGTGTATTCCAAAAATCGTTCTTCTCCAAAATTGAACGAATCTCCTTCCCAGGCATTTTCATCCCACGACACTAACAGGTTATACATACTAAATTTAGCAAAGTTTTATATTCGCCATTTTCTTCTGGCATAGGATAAATGTAAAAATTTATACCAATATTTTACCTTTACTAAGCCCTAAAGTCAATCAAAAAAACACCTAAAATTGGTGTCTTTTGAAGTATCTCGGTCACTTGGCGACTTGTACTAGAGAGGTAGCCCTCTAGGTCGCCCAGAACCGCTCACTACATGGTGCACTCGGCAGGAATCGAACCTGCATTTCCGGCTTCGCAGGCCAGCGTCCTATCCGTTGAACGACGGGTGCTAAATAATGGCCATATTATAGGACAATTTAGCAAGAAAGTCAAGTTTGCCTCCCTAATAAGGTATTTTTATGGTAGTATTAAAGATGAAATATTTGTGGCTTAATTATTGTATTATAGGTATGAATAAGACAAATTTGTTCGATGAAGAGCTGATAGACTTGATAAGAAGCACTAATCAAGAGCTTTATAGTGAAATTATTCAGCGTTACCAAGCTAAGCTTTCGCATTATTTGTATAAATTTATTGGCAGTCAGGACGAGCTTAATGATGTACTTCAAGAGGTTTTTATAAAAGCTTTTCGCAATCTTTATGATTTTGATACGACAAAAAAATTTTCTTCTTGGCTTTATCGTATTGCCCACAACGAAGCGATAAATCATTTAAAAAAATATCATCGCGAAGTAATGTCCTTGGATGAAGGCGAGTGGGAAGTAGTAGATAGTAAAATTAATTATGGTGAAAAAATTGATTCACAAATTTTAAGAGAAAAAATTGGTAAATATTTATTACAAATAAAAGAAAAATATCGCACCCCGTTGGTTCTGTATTTTTTTGAAGAAAAAAGTTATGAAGAAATTAGTGACATTTTGCGAGTACCAGTGAGTACTGTAGGAGTACTAATTATGCGGGGTAAAAAAATGCTAAAAAATTTAATAAACAATTAATTACTCGTCGTGAGTTTAACAAACTATGGAAAATAATAATTTGGAAAATGTAGAAAAAAAAGTAATGTCGGAAATTAAAACTGGCCGGATAAAATTAAAATCTAAATATCTTTTTTTAGTAGAAAAACTTGGTTTAAGTAGCATTTTGGTTTTCTCTATTTTTTTGGCAGTATTGTTTTTTAGTTTATTTTTTTATTATTTAAAAACTACCGATAATTTGTGGTATTTAAGTTTTGGTAGTCGGGGTTTCTTTGCTTTTTTGGAATCTTTTCCCTATTTATTGATAGCGTTGTTTATAATTTTAATTTTAATTGCCGGTTTAGTTATTAAAACCAAGGGGTGGCTTTATAAAAAGCCTTTTTCGCAAGTAGGTTTAATTTTATTGGGTGTTATTGTTTTATTAGGTGTTGTTTTGTCGCTTACTAATGTTTGGGAATTTGCCGAAAGAAGAAGTTTTGGGCCAGGAGGTAGTCATTTTTTTCGACCATTTTTTGAACCGGGATTAGGTATACGTGGCAGTGGTATTGCTGGTTTGGTTGTTATGGTAGATGATAAAACTATCAGTATTCAAACTCCGCATGGCGAGGTAAAATTGGATTTAAGCATGGCTATAGATAAACCGGAAAATATTTTACCAGGTAATTTTGTAATGGCAATTGGTGAAAGAAATGGCGACCTGTTTGTAGTAGAAAGAATTCGGATAGTAGAAGAAGGAACAATGCCCATGATTAGAAGGGGAGTAGAACGAAGATTTAATAGTGAACGTTTGCCTGTAAATTTTAGAGAAGATTGTGGTCATCTTGATTGTTTTTTAAAATAATTTTTTATGAAGAAAATTTTTGATTACATAAAACTTCACAAAATGTATTCTGTAATTATTTTAGTGATTTTGTTTTTAGTTGTTTATTTTGCTTGGGGGAAAATTTTTTCAACCACAGCCGTGGTACGTTATGTTACTGCTCAAGCAGAAAAAGGCACTCTACTTTCTTCAATTACCGGCACGGGCCAGGTTTCTACTTTAAATCAATTAAATATTAAACCACTGGCCTCGGGAATTGTAAAAAGTGTAAATGTAAAAGCTGGGGATATTGTTAAAGCCAATCAAATTTTGTTAACTCTAGATCAAAGTAAAGCTTATTTTACACTCTCGCAAGCTCAATCGGCAGTGGCAAGTGCCCAAGCCAATTATAATGCTTTAATGAATGTTCCGCAAAAAGATTTGAATACTTTTTTGAATGCGGTAAAAAGTGCGGAATTGGATTTGGCCAAGACTAAAAATGATTCTAATTCTAGTATTATTGTTGCAGAAAATACCGTGGTTACTGCCCAACAAAATTTAAAATTAGCAGTTGGAGGAGAAAATAGCGATATTGTTAATTCTGCTTACCAAGATGCTGTTTTTTATTTAAATAATTTATCAGTTAAATTACATGATACGCTTAATGAAGTTGACAGTATTTTGGGTATTGATAACCCTTTAATTAATGATAGTTTTGAACAAATTTTATCAACTTTGGATGAAAGTAAATTAACAATTGCTAATCGAGATTATTATCCAGCTAAAGATACTACTATAATTGTGCAAAAAACGGCCAATAGTCTGACTATTAATAGCAGTCATAGCGAGGTAGATCAAACTTTGGTTTTAGCAGGAGATGCTTTGCAAAAAATGTCTGATTTACTAACTACTATGACTGACATGCTAAATGCTACTCCAGCTGTGGGAAATTTAACGCAAACAGAATTAGATAGTTTAAAAAGTAGTATTTCCAGTGCTCGCACTACCATCAATAGCCAATATACAAGTTTACTTAGTCAAAAAGAGAGTTTAACAGATGCAAAAAATAGCTATACAAATTATCAGATTGCTTACGACAAAGCGGTACGAGATTTAGCTACTGCTAAATTGAATGCCGAAGTGAGTATTAATACCAAAGAAGTAGCTTTACAAACGGCTAAAGATAATTTAAATGAAAAACAAAATCCTAGTGAAGATGACATCAGAATCACGCAAACCAAATTAGCTTCGGCGCAAAATCAATTGGCTAGTGCTGTGGAAGATTACAATAATATGATTATTCGCGCGCCATTTGAAGGAGAAGTGGCCGAGATTTCGGTTTTAAGAGGCGATCAAATTGGTGAATCAACTTCGGTAGCCACATTAATTACCGAACAAAAAATTGTCGAGATTCCTTTAAATGAAGTGGATATTGCCAAAATAAAATTGGGACAAAAAGCCAGTTTAAATTTTGATGCATTTTCTGATTTAACTATTACTGGTCAGGTGATTGAAATTGATACTTTGAGCACTGTTAGCCAGGGGGTGGTTAGTTACAATATTAAGATTGCTTTTGATGTACAAGATGAAAGAGTTAAACCTGGTATGAGTGTAAGTGCTAGCATTATTTTAAGTAGTAAACCAGATGTTTTGTTGGTACCTACTGGAGCAGTTAAAACTCAAAATGGCGCTAATTATGTAGAAGTATTAGTAAATAATTTACCAGTGCAAAAAAACGTAGAAATTGGTGAAGAAGGCGACACCATGACCGAAATTTTGAGTGGTTTAACCGAAGGTGAAGAGATAATTACCCAAAAAATAACTACTTCGGCTACAACTGTTAGTGCAGGTACTCCTGCTTTTGGTGGTGGCAATAGTGCTTTAAGAACTTTGGGCGGTGGCGGTGGAAGATAAACAGGAGGATATTATATGATTAAATGTATTGATATTACAAAAATTTATAACACTGGAGGCAGTGAAGTGCCTGTACTCAAGAATGTTAATTTTGAAATAAATAAAGGTGAATTTGTGGCAATTGTGGGTCCTTCGGGATCGGGCAAATCTACCTTAATGCATATTTTGGGGGCATTGGATAGGCCGACTAGTGGTAAATATTTTTTGGATAACAAAGATGTTTCTTCTTTAACCGACGAAGAGTTAGCTCAAATTCGTTCGCAAAAAATTGGTTTTGTTTTTCAATCTTTTAATCTTTTACCACGTTCATCGGTCCTGCGTAATGTTTCATTGCCTTTTATATATGATAAAAAAGTTTCTAGAAATGAACGTCAGGCAAAAGCAGAAAAAGCTTTATTAGCTGTTGGTTTAGAAAAAGATCGTTGGCAACATTTATCCAACCAATTGTCTGGTGGCCAAATGCAACGTGTGGCAATTGCTCGGGCACTGGTCAATGATCCCGATATTATTTTGGCCGACGAGCCGACGGGTAATTTGGATTCCAAAACCGGTGAAATTGTTTTGGAAACTTTTCGTAAAATTAATCAAGAAAAAGGACATACTATTATTTTGATTACTCATGATAAAAGAGTAGCCAGTTTTGCCAGGCGAACAATTGAAATAAAAGATGGTTTAATTGTGGCTGATTTTAAAAATTAATTATATGCAAGCTCCCGATTTATTTGAAGAAACCTTTTTTTCTTTATCGGCCAACAAATCACGGTCGATTTTAACAATTTTGGGAATTGTAATTGGTATTGCTTCGGTAATTACCATGATTTCCGTTGGTCAAGGAGCCGCGCAAGATATTACTGGTCGTATTGAATCACTAGGTACTAATCTTTTAGTAATAAGTCCTGGTTCAGGACAGCAAGCCGGTACAATTGTACGTGGTGGCGCAGGTTCGGCGGAAACTTTAAAAATTTCCGATGCCGAAGCAATTAGAGCCAGTGTCCCCGAAGCAGAATTAGTAGCCCCGGTAGTAAATTCTCGTAAACAAGTAATCGCCAAAGGACAAAATACCAATACTAGTATTTATGGAATTGAGACTAATTATTTTACAATTAAAGCTATTGTTGTAGAAAATGGTTCAGCATTTACTGATCGACAAAATACTTCTCGCGCCAAGGTGGCAGTTTTGGGTCCAACTGCGAATACTGATTTATTTGGCGAGGGTTTTAATTCCGTAGGACAAAAAATAAAAATCAACAATCAAGAATTTACGGTGATTGGTATAACGCAAGCCAAAGGCGGAACTGGTTTTGGCAATGCTGATGATTTAATTTATATTCCACTTAACACTGCCTTACAATACATTTCTGGTAGTGATTCTTTGAGTAGTATTAATGTTCAAGTGAGTGAAGCTGAACTAATGACTGTGGCTCAAGCGGAAATTCAAGATTTGTTATTGCAAAGACATCGAATAAATGATCCGGCTAATGCTGATTTTAGTATTGTTAGTCAAGCAGATCTATTAAGTTCTTTATCCTCGGTTAGTGATACTTTAACCATGCTACTTGGAGCAATTGGGGGAATTTCTTTAATCGTCGGTGGTATTGGGATTATGAATATGATGTTGACTACAGTTACCGAACGTACTCGAGAAATTGGATTGCGAAAATCTTTGGGTGCTACCAAAAATGATATTAGCTGGCAGTTTTTGGCTGAATCGGTAGCGCTAACTTTTATTGGTGGAATAATTGGTATTATGATTGGTTATTTGGCATCTTTGGCAGTAACCAAATTTAGTGGTATTAATACAAATATTACCATGTCTTCGGTTTTGATTGCCGTGGGTGTATCTGGTTTAATTGGCATTTTGTTTGGTTACTATCCGGCTCGCCGGGCTGCCAAAATGGATCCAATTGAAGCTTTACGTTATCAATAACATAAAACCTCCCCAAGTGGGAGGTTTTATGTTAAAATAGTTTCATGGCGTTAAATACCTCACTCGTACAATTAAATACTTTTAGTAAGAGTTTGAGTGCCAAATTAAAAAAAATTGGACTTTTTTCAGTACAAAATTTACTATTTTATTTGCCTTTTCGTTATGAAGACTATAGTAAAGTTTTAACAATTGCTAATTTAACCCCAGGAGAACAAGTAACCATTAAAGCGCAAATTAGTGCGATTGCGGTAAAACGTGGTTGGAAATATAGTAAAATGTTTACTGAAGCCATTGCCGAAGATGAAACTGGAAAAATAAAATTAATGTGGTTTGGCCAACCCTTTATTGCCAAAGTTTTAAAAATGGGTGATGTGGCTTATTTTTCGGGAATTGTGAAAGATGGTAAATTGGGTTTGAATATGGTGAACCCAGTTTATGAAAAAGATACCCCCCCTAGCCCCCCCTTATTAAGGGGGGGGAAACAGAACGACACCCTTGTTAAAGTGGGAAATCGGATACATACTGCTAGAATTGTGCCAATTTATCATACAACCGAAAAATTAACGCAAAAACAATTACGTTATTTAATTAGCCAAGTTATTGGTTTGGCAACAGAAATCAAAGAATGGCTGCCTGAAGAATTTTTGGAAAGTGCAGATTTAGTACCATTAAGTGAAGCGATTCGGGGAATTCATTTTCCCGAAGATGAAACTGATTTAGTACAAGCGCAAAAACGTTTAAAGTTTGGGGAAATTTTTATTTTACAATTGCGAGCGGAAATGATTCGCCAGTCTTTAAAAAGAGCTAATGCGCCAATTATTAGTTTTCAAGAAAAAGCAGTAAAAGAATTTGTAGCTAAATTGCCATTTGAACTTACCGCACCACAAAAAGTAGCTAGTTGGGAAATATTAAAAGACTTAAACAAAAACGAACCAATGAATCGTTTGTTGGAAGGGGATGTGGGCAGTGGTAAAACTGTAGTAGCGGGTTTGGCACTTTACAATACAGTTTTAAATGGTTATCAGGGAGTGATTATGGCACCGACGGAGATTTTGGCAAGGCAACATTTTGAATCTTTAAAACAAATTTTGGGTGATAATGTTAGTTTGGCGTTATTAACACGTTCTCAATTTACAGTTTACAATTTACAATTTACAAAAAATTTCCAATTTTCAAATGACAAATTAAGTAAACAAAAAATTGTTGAGTTAATCAAAAATGGGGAAATTGATGTGGTAGTTGGTACTCATTCATTGCTCTCAGATGATGTACAATTTAAACATTTGGGTTTGGCAGTGGTAGATGAACAACATCGTTTTGGTGTGGAACAACGTAAAATTTTGCGTGAAAAAGCTGGTGGTGGGCGACTTAACCCACATTTTTTATCAATGACCGCTACGCCAATTCCGCGTTCGTTCGCACTCCTGCTTTATGGTGATTTGGATTTATCAATTATTAATCAATTACCAGTTGGTCGCAAACCAATTAAAACCCGGGTAGTAGAACCTTATAATCGGCAGAAAGCTTATGAATTTATTAAAGAACAAGTAAAACTAGGCAGGCAAGTGTTTGTAATTTGTCCGCTAATTGAATCATCTGTCATCCCGACCGAGTCTCGCGACGAGTGGAGCCTGCCTGCCGGCGAGGCAGGGGATCCCTCGACTTCGCTTCGCTACGCTCGGGATGACAAAAGTGACGAGAAAAAAACAGTAATGAGTGAATATAAAAAACTTTCCGAAGAAATTTTTCCAGATTTAAAAGTTGCTTATTTACATGGAAAATTGCCCGCCCGAGGCGGGTCCGCCTTGGGCGGAAAGCCATCAAAAGAATCCGTCATGGAAGCTTTTAGAAATGGGGAAACAAATATTTTGGTTTCTACTTCGGTAATTGAAGTAGGAGTAAATATTCCCAATGCGAGTGTAATGATGATTGAAGGAGCCGAAAGATTTGGTTTGGCACAATTACATCAGTTTCGCGGTCGGGTAGGCCGGGCCGAGCATCAATCATATTGTTTACTATTTTCTAATACAGAAAACGAGAAAGCCTTAGCACGTTTAGAATTTTTTCAAAATAATATTGATGGTTTTAAGGTAGCAGAATATGATTTGGAAACTAGGGGACCGGGTGAAGTGTATGGTACGGCGCAATCTGGTTTGGGTAATTTTAAATTAGCGACTTTAAAAGATATTAAATTAATAAAACTAGCGCGGGATTTGGTAAGAGATATAGATTTTAACCAGTACCCGATTTTTAAAGAAAAAGTAAAAGAATGGGAAAAAGGAGTGCATTTGGAGTAAATGATTTTCCCCCTTAACAAAGGGGGACCTGCCTACCGGCAGGCAGGTTAAGGGGGTTGTTGGCGAATATCCCCCCCGCCTGCCATGCCTGGCACTGGCGGGCAGGCCTAGCCCCCCTTTACCAAGGGGGGTAAATTGACAAGGTCTTGACAAAAGTCGTTATTTGTGCCATAATATTTAGGTGATTTTCAATTTAGGATCCAACCATAAAGTTGGTGTTGTCGCGAAAGTGACAGGATTGAAATCACTATCTTTCCACTGTGCTGGAGGAGAAACCCCATGAGGTGTAAGGAAGCGCGAGCCGCAGGTGGTGTCCCCGCGGGTCAAACTCCGGGGAAGAAGCCGAGGAGCAAGTTTTCCTATCGTAGCCTCCGCGTCCGCGTGGAGACTGTTGGGGTGGCCGACCTCAGTGAGATGTCGGAACACCGCCCGGCGTGCTGTACGACGGATGAAGACCACGTCCTTCTGCAAATGGGGTTCAACCCCAGTGAGATGCCGGGTCGCAAAGATCCTTCGTAAAGCCCTCCTTTGTCCGGCCAGTTCTTGGCCGAAGTTCTTTCTTACCTCCCCCCAAACGAGCTTGGTGGGGCTCTTCAGACCGCCAACTCGCTTCCTCTATAATTTCAGTTCGAGATTACTGGTGAAGCGAGCGGCCTGAAGTTTGTAAATTAAAAACATCCACCTCTTCGGCGGATGTTTTTTTGTAAAATTATTCTGGTAAAATTTTAGTATTTGAAGGACATTGATTTTTATCAACAGTCACATATAAATTTGTAACACCCAAGCCCATTACTGTGGCCGCAGTTCCAAAAGTGTAATCTCTTGGCGCACCACGAAATACTTTTTTCCCACCAAGACCGTACTTGGTGCCTGCGGGAAAGGTGGTATCTGGCCAAGTGTTTGGGTCACATTTAAATATATCGAGTGCTTGTTCCAAACCACCACTACCATTGGCATTACCAAAGTAGATCATTAGAATTTTAATTTCGTCTGGGGCATTTTTACATTTGCTTTCAATTAATTTTAAATGGTACTTGATCATATTTACACCAATAGCAGTATTCACAGCAGGATTTTTTATGGTAAGTGTATCACACAGACTTTCATTAAGTTTCATTTGTTTTAAATTTTCTTTGCAATATTCTGGTAATGTTTGAAAAAGTCCAGTATAGCCTATTTTGTTTACGATGTCGGCGTTTAAACCAGATTCTCTGTGCGAAATTCCTTTTAAAACTCTCCAATCTATTCCTATACAATTTGCAAAAGATTGGAATACGCTATCGTATTGAGTAGAAGAAATAGGTTGGGCTTTCCAGTAGCCAACACTGTGTCCTTCCAAAATTAATTTGCTTAAATCAGCCCCAGTTACATACGCCACTCTTAAATTTTTAAATTCCACCAAATTTGGATTGATACGATAAAGTAGGGAATAAGAACCAACTGCCAAAAGTATGCCAATGATTGCTTCACCAATGCGTTTTTTGGAATGACTAATTTTTTCGGCTTCGCCAGCCGACATTACCCAGCCTAAGCCGGCACCAATAATCATCACAATGGAAATAACGGCCATAACCGCGATAGCATATTTGTAAATGGCAGCAATGTATTCACCTAAAAAAGGAATATACATGTAAGTACTACCATTTTCTTCAACAGTTTTTATCTCACTAAAATTTACTCCAGGAATACTAACACGGGGAGTGGGTTTAATAGTTTTTACTTCATCCAAAAGTTTTATAGTAGCAGGAGTAGCATCGGAGTTAACCAAATAATCCCAAAAACTTTGGTCTTTAATAGGTAAAGGAAATTTTGAATTAGTGGCGTTTCTTTTATCTATACAATAGTCCAAGTCCCAGGTCATGTCTTCTCCATCGTGGCATTTCCAGTCTTCGGGGACTCCACCAAATTCATCAGAGCAGGTTTTACTGGTTCCTGGATTAAAAGGAACCCACTCGCCATATACTTCTCCACAGTCACAGAAGGCCAGGGTTTTTCCATTTTCTTCTTTGTTACTGTTTTCACAATCATCGCTTTTGCATTCAGAATTATTATTACAAGGTTGACCAAAAGCTTTGGTACCAACGGCAAAAGTAAGACTGGGGAATAGACAGAAAATTAAAATAATAATAGACAAAGATTTTTTCATAGATTTTCTTCTGGATCCCCGCATTCGCGAGGATGACAGGGGTTATAATTTTAATAAAGTTTCCCAGCCTTCAAGAAGTTGTGGGGCTTGAATTTGTTTATTATTAAAAAATATAGTCGGCAGTGCTTGAATATTTAAAAGCATTGCCAATTGTTCGTTTTTTTGCAAATAATTTTTTGGCTCTGCCGAGGCTAAACAATCAGTTAATTTTTTTGAATCCAAATTAATATTAACAGCAATCAAATCTAATACTTCTTTATTTAAGTTGTCACCATTTACAAAAGCGGTTTCGGCAAATTCATTAAATTTTTTTTGTTTATTGGCGCAATAAGCATAATTGTGAGCCAATTCGGTAGAAGCCGGGTAAACAGTACGAGATAAGCCTTTCCAAATCACTTTTACTTTTGTAGGATACTTAGTAATTAATTCTTTTAATAATTCATGTTGAGCTTGGCAAGTAGGACAACCAAAATCTCCAAAAACTACCAAAGTTGTGCCAGTATTTTTGTTGCCAATTATTGGGTCTTCAAGATTTAAAGGTATATTGAAGCTGGTTGGTTTGATTTTTTCATATTCAGCCGCGCTGGGGTTTAGTGGGTTGTATTGAATTATTCTTACAAAGAAAACTAGCATTACCAAAAGAATTGCCGGAATAAAAATTAATAAAAGTTGTTTGGTTTTTATCATAAGCTTAAATTAAATAATCCTGTTTGATTTTTATCGGTAAAGTAAAGCGTTGTGCCATCAGGGCTTAGGTTTAAAGAATCAATGGTGTGATTTTCATTGAGTGGTACTTCAATTTTTACACCACTTTCCAAATCAATTTTAAAAATTTGGTCAGGTGTGCCATTGGCCAAAGCTGGAGCAAAGCCAGCACCAGTTTGCAAAGCAATTGGTACAGCGCAATAAGCATAGCGTTCGTCGGCAAAAGTACATTTGTCTACCCAAGTATTTACACTAAGCAAGCGGCGATTACTGCCAATATTGTCGCCTTCGGCATCAACTACCCAAATTTCTGGTTTGTAATCGTTTCTGGCGCTATAAACACTATAAAGTAATTTTTTACCAGTTGGCGACCAAGAACTTTTTAGACCACGACCTTCTACAATAATTGAAGGAAAATTTTCTTTGTTTAAACCGACCATGAGTATTTCTTGGCGGTCATCTCCTAGTGCTTCACCAGTGGCCGAAAGAGCTACTATTTGTTTGTTTGGCGACCAATCTACAGTTACTTTGCTAGAATTATCACCCATTGGTTCAATTAATTTAATATTTTTACCATCGGGATCCGAAGTTACCAGCCAACGATTTTCGGTTGCTAAACCTTCACTCTTGGCAGCAATTTTATCGCCAGTTGGAGAAAAGGAAAAATTTTCCCAGTGTTTTGGTAAAGAAGCTTTTTTGCCAGTATCAAAATCATAATAAATATTAGAACCATCTGGGTATTCTAAAATTGATTCATTTTTTACTTTGGACCAAGTAACCTTTTGTACATTATAAAAAACTTCATCACTCAGGGCTTGCATTTTTCCATTGGCGTCTAGTCGATAAAATTTTCCATCAATTTGATCATAAAATTTTACTTGCCCATCTTTGTCGGGATTAAGCCCAATTAATGGAGAATCTACTACTTGTTTGCTAGTAATTTCTGTTTGATCAAAGCCTTGAGTGCTTGGTAAATTACCTGCAGTAGGTAAACCAACGGTAACATCGTCAGCAATAGTAGTAATGGTGCCTTCACCGGCAGTTGGTAATTTGCCTATAGTGGTAGTTGTGGTGCCTGTGCTTACATTTGATGGGGGAGTTTTTTTGGCAAAAAATACCCAATACAATAAATAACCAAGGCCCAGACAAAGGATTACAAAGAGAATGGCAATTATTAGTCTTTTTTTGTTATCCATAGATAATTAATAAAAAATAAAATTTATTTATTTCTGGGTTTTATTTCTAAACAAAGAGGCATTGTATAATTTATTGATTTGTAAACTAGTTTCTTTTATTTGTTTTTCAATATTTTTCACTTGTTTGTCAATATTACTTATTGATTTTTCTTTGGCGATGTTTTTTATTTCTGTGTTTACTTCTTTTATTTCTTTATTTATTTTTCGGTATTTGGGATAAAATCTCCAAACAAGTGGTAAACAAATAAAAATAAGCACAATTATAATTCCTCTAAGCTTGCGTTTTTTCTTTTTTAAAACATCTAGTTTGTCTTGCAAAGGTTTGTTTAATCTATTGTATTCTCGTTTTCGCTGGCCAATTAAACTACTTTTTTGGTTTGTTAGTTGTTCACTGATTCCTTCTAGTGGTTGTATTTTTTCACGATTGCGCTGCGCGTTTATCATTTGGGTAAAACCGCTGCGTTGTTTAATTTTTTCTTGAGGATCTTCCTGTGGTTTGCCGTCTTCACCATTACCTTCTGGCTGACTAGTACCATCGCCATTTTGGTTTTGGTTTGCACCAGTAGATTTAGCATCATTAGCGGTATCTTGGTTTGGTAAACCAGTCTGAGTATCAGCTTCGCCGTTTTCTGTTGGCATGCTGGGGGCAGTGTCGGTTGGTTTTTCTCCAGTATCATCTTGATTAGTTGGTGCAGTTTTGTTGTCTGGACTTGCTGGTTGTTTTGAAGGTGCTGTTTCTGGCGTTGTTTCTGGGTTCTGTTCAACAGGTTTTTCGGTAGGAGCTGTTTTGGGCTCAATTGGTGGTGGTAGGTCAGGATTTTCTGCTATTGGAGGAGTTGGTGGATTTTGGGGAATTCCACTGTCAGTTGGTTCTGGAGCGTTTGTTCCATTTGTATCGTCTTCATTACCACCGCTATTGTCGTCGTTATTACCAGCTGGATTACTACCGGCAGCTTGGGTAGGTGTGGCAATATTACCAGTTTTATTTGTTGATTTTGGTCCAGTTGGTTTTTGTTGGGCACCAGTAGTTGTTGGAGCTAGCGCTGTACCCTCATCTTCTGCAGATTCAGTTTCGTCTGTAGGGGTAGTAGTTTTAGGAGCCTCGGCAATCAGATCTCCTTCGGGAACTAATTCTGGTTCTTCTAAACCTAAATTTTCAATAGCAGACACAGCTTCTTCTTCTCCTAACTCATTTCCAACTGCTTGAATCAAGGCGGCATTTTTGATAGCGTCTGTCATTGTTGCTTGTTCAACAATTTTTTTGGTTTCTTCCTCAGCAACTTGTTCGGCAATTTTTCTTATTTCTTTTTCAATATCTGGTTCAGCTGTTTCGGCCACGCTTTTAGCGGTATTATTAATTAGACCAGGTTTGATAGTTAATTTTTTATTAAATTGTTGGCTATTTTTGGCCATGTTAGTTACTAAAAACTTTTAACAATTTATTACATTCTAAATAATATTTTTTATATTCGTTTTCTATAAACAAATTACTAATAAATCCCAGATTTTCTTTTTCTTCTTCTAAATGTAAAATCATTAGTTTGGCTCGAACTTTTATAACAGCTTGCAAATAATAATTTATATCTAAACTAGAATCATTTGGATTTTGGTATATTTTAAGTAATTGATTTTTAAAATAACCAAGTTCTTCTTTTATTTGTTGGCGTTTTTGGGCTAGTGGTTGTTTGGGGGTATTTTTTTGTTGTTGTGTTTTTTTCAACACCGTTGCCCATTGTTGTTCGAAGTTTGGCATATTTTTGGTTGTCATGCTGAATCCTGAAATAAATTCAGGACAAGTACCATTTCAGCATCCCAGGGGATCCTGAAACAAGTTCAGGATGACAATTGTTTTCAGGATGACAGTTGTTTACTTTAACTGGTAATTATTTTCTGTAACCATCATTTGATAAGTTTTTTTGCGATTATTTTTTTGTAAAATGTCAATTACCAAATCCTGAAAAGTATCTTGCAGTATTTTTTCTACTTGGCGGGCGCCTTCGTTTTCATTCCAAGATTCTTCGGCCATTTTTTCCAAAGCGTCTTTGCTCAAATTAATTATTAAATTTTGTGTTTCTTTTAATTTGTTATTTAATAAATCTACTTGATTTTTTATAATTTCTTTAATAGTATTTTTGTTTAATGGTGAAAAAATTAAAATATTATCTAAACGTCCAATAATTGTGGAAGTTAGTTCTTCTTTTAATTTGTTTTTAATATTTTTTTCTAATTCGGGATTAAATTCTGATGTGCTGGCGCCAAAACCAAAACCTTGGTTTTTAAAATATTCGGCGCCAAGATTGGTAGTTAAAATAATTACTGCATGGTTGAAATGAGTTTTTTTACCACCACTATCAGTTAATTGGCCTTCATCCAAAATTTGTAAGAGTAATTTAATAACATCGGGGTGGGCTTTGTCTATTTCGTCCAAAAGTAATACACAATAGGGACGGCGACGAATATCTTCTAAAAAGCGATTGCGTTCTTTGTAGCCCACATAGCCAGCTGGGGAGCCCAAGAGTTTGGAAGTACTGTGACTTTCGGAAAATTCACTCATATCTAGTTTAACCAGAGCTTTTTCATCGTGAAATAATTCTTTGGCTAATATTTTGGCTAAATAAGTTTTGCCCACACCGCTGGGGCCGGCAAATAAAAATGAGGCAAAGGGGCACTTTTTATTTTTTAATCCCAAACTAGCTTGACGGAGATTTTTTACCAGAGTTTTAATGGTGTTTTCTTGTCCAAATAAATTTTGATTTAATCTTTCTGCCAAAGTGCTTAATTCCTGCCACTCATTATTGGTTAATATTTTTTCGTCGATGTTTAAACGAGTGGCTAGTACATGAATAATATGTTCAGCACCTACTTTTTTGGTAATTATTTTTTTATTTTTTTGCAAACTTTTTTCTACATTATTTATACTTACAATGGTATCTTCTAGTTGTTTTTTAAGTTCCAAAGCCTCGTTAAAATTACCACTACTAACAGCCAGGTCTTTTTTGCTAATAATTTCTTCTAAATTTTTTCTTAATTTGATAATTTTTTCTTCTTGCAGGTTGAGTTTGACTCCCGAACGCACATAGGCACAAGCTTCATCTAATAAATCAATTGTCTTGTCGGGTTGAAAATTATCATGAATATAACGGTCGCTTAATTTTTGTGAGGTGATTAAAGCCTCGGCCGTAATTTTTAAATGATGGAAATTTTCGTAGTATTTTTTTATGCCCAATAAAATTTCTGCAGTCTCGGCTTCATTGGGTTCATCTACCAAAATTGTTTGAAAACGTCGCTCTAGTGCTGGATCATTGGCTAAATGTTTTTTGTATTCATCCAAAGTGGTGGCGCCAATACAACGTAGTAGCCCTCGGGCCAAAGCTGGTTTTAAAATATTGGCCGCATCCATGGCTCCTTGCGAAGAACCAGCGCCAATAATATTGTGTAGTTCATCGATAAATAAAATAATATTGGGTGATTTACTTACCTCATCAATTACTTGTTTTAGCCGGGCTTCAAATTCGCCACGGTAAATAGTCCCAGAGATTAAAAGGGTCATGTCTAGTGACAATAGTTTTTTACCGCGTAGTACTGCTGGTACTTTGTTTTCACTAATGCGTTTGGCCAAGCCTTCGACAATGGCAGTTTTGCCCACCCCTGGCTCGCCAATCAAGACTGGATTGTTTTTGGTGCGGCGGGCTAAAATATTTACTAGTCTTTCTATTTCTGACTCTCGGCCAATTACGGGGTCAATATTTTTTTGGATTTTTTCGTCGGTTAAATTGGTAGTATATAAATCCAAGGCACTAGAATTTCCGCGTTTATTTTTTGGTAAAGTAGAGGACCGTGGTGGCATTAGTGGTTCACGTTCATCATTGCCAAAAGTTTCTTCTAATTGCGACATAATACTGCCAACTTCTTCTATATCGGGAAAATTACTAATACTCTGGACAATACTTTCTATTTGTTCGGTTATTTGGGCGTTGGAAATTTTAAAATAAGCCAAAGTTTTTTTAATTTCTTGATCATCACAATTTATTAAGCCGTGCAATAAATGTTCACTACCTACATGGGCATGTCCGCGTTCGTAAGCCAAGAGCATGGCTTTTTCCATAGCTTTGCGAGCATTGGTATTAAGTTGTGGCAAAATGGCGGTGGCAGTTTTTTCCGTGCCTAGTAGGGGAGTAGTTTCCAAAAGTTTATAAAGAATGTCGTTGTTCCATTTAAATTTATTTAAAATTTCCGCGGCGACTGAGCCTTTTTCTTCGTACAAGACAATCAAAAGCATAAGTGGATTCACTTGTGTTTGTTCCAAAGAAGTTGCCAAAGCCATGGCCTTGGCAACAATGTTTTTTAGATGTGAGGAAAAACGCTCCAAAATCTGTTCTGGATTCATAATTATGTGCGAAATACTAATATTACGAAAGTACGAAATTTTCGAACTTCGTACATCTGCAGTTAACCCTTGATATAACTGCTATAATATTATATACTTTTTTCAGTTTTTAAGCAAAGTTTAAATATAGTTAATTTATTATAATTATTATGCAAATAAATCCACATATTTTTCGCGGTTATGATTTGCGCGGTTTGGCAGGCGAAGATCTCAATCCTTTGATAGCCGAACATTTGGGTAAGGCCTTTGGTACTTTTTTGTTGAGAAGAGATATACATGATGTAGTAGTTGGGCATGACTGTCGATCCACTAGTTCGGAGTATAGTGTTGCTTTAATTAAAGGACTTTTGTCAACTGGCGTTGATGTGGTTGATATTGGTATGAGCTTGGTAGGGACACTATATTGGTCACAATATTATTTTAAGCACAAAGGTGGGGTTTTTGTGACTGCTTCACACAACCCAGCACAGTATAATGGTTTTAAATTTGCCCATGATTTTTCTAGTACTTTGGTTTATGAAGAATTGCAAGAATTACGCAAGTTGGCGGAGATAGAGGATTATATTATTGCTGGTCAGCCGGGTAAATTAAAAGAATCTGGCATTAATGATTTATATATTAAAGATTTAGCTGGTCGTTTTGGTAAGTACAAAAATTTTAAGGTTTTAATTGATTCTGGCAATAATAATTCAGCTTTGATTGCTCCGGAGTTATTTAGACAAGTTGGGTGTGAAGTATTTGAAAAAAATACAAATATAGATTCTAGCTTTCCGTTGGGTACTCCTGACCCCACTGACAAAATTGTGATGCAGAGATTGGCGGATGAAGTAATGAGCGCTGGTGCAGGAATTGGTTTTACTTACGATGCCGACGGCGATCGTCTTGGGGTGGTTGGAAATCAAGGCGAATTTGTGTGGAATGATGTGTTAGTGGCCTTGTTTGCGGCCGATGTTTTACACGATAACCCAGGCGCAAAAATTGTTTTTAATACTCTTTGTTCCAAAATTGTGGTGGACACTATAAAAAATAATGGCGGTATTCCTGTGATGTGTCGCACTGGTCATTCTTTTATTAAAGCTAAAGCTAAGGAAGTACAAGCAAAATTTGCTGGTGAATTGTCAGGACATTTTTTCTTTTTAGATAAATTTTATCCGCACGACGATGGTCCTTATGCCACATTAAGAGTTTTAGACTATCTATCTAAAACCAATCAAACTTTGAGTCAGGCTATTGCTAGTTTACCCTTTTATATTTCTAGTCCAGAAATTAAAGTGTTTTGTGCTGATGATAAAAAAGTAGAATTGATGAGTAGAATTAGTCCTATATTGAAAAAAGATTTTCCTGAAGCAGAAGTAATTGATGATGAAAGAGCAGCCGACGGTGTACGTTTGGAATTGTTTGATGGAATGTTTGTGGTACGATATTCACAAAATGGACCTTATCTAACTGTTAAGTTTGAGGCCAAGACACAAGAAAAATATCAAGAATTAAAACAATACATTGATAAATTATTACATCAGTTTGGAGATATTGATTGGCAATCTAAAATGAATGTAAATATTGAGTCTTTGGACTAAAAAATTAGCAGAAATAAAAAAAATAATTATTTAATTTATGTTAAAAGAAGGTCGAAGAGTTGTTCCACCAGTAGATTCAGGAAGTGAAATATTGGTAGGTAGTAAGATAGACTGCATAGAGACTGGTTTCAATCCAAATTTTAGTTTGGCAGAGTTTGTTGAAAAAAGAGTGGCTGATGAGAGTCGTTTTTTGGGGAGGGGTGGAGTTGGCAAAGTGTTTGAGTTGGGACATGGTTTGTGTATAAAAATTATGGAAAATAGACATACCAAACCAGATGCGCACAAATATAATCTGGGCAATTCACCACTTGATGAGTTTAGAATTCAAAATCGTTTGCGTGGCTTTGAAGCAAGTGGTTGTTTTGCGCCAAATACAGTAGCTTGTTATGCTGGGGCAGAAACATCAGCCATTATGATGGAGCAAATTGATGGTGCTGAATTACAAAAAATTTTAAATGGCGAGGAAGTATTGCCAGATAGTTTTGATTTTGATACTTTTTTTGAAGCGTTGGATGATTATCTTCAGGAGATGCACGATCGTTTTGGTATTGTTCATAATGATTTGGAGCCAAGAAATCTTATGGTTGACAGGACTACGGGTTTGCCCAGACTTATAGATTTTGGGCGATCTTTAGAAGTAGGTGCTTTGGATACACAAAAAGCAGAAAGGATTAAAAACGCAGAATTAGATAAAATGGATGTTGTTTATCAAACAGTGGAGAGATTTTTAAATAAAATAAATTAATTTTAATATCAATTATATGAATGCTTTTTCAGAAGGGCCTAGTGTTTCGGGTGAATATTCTCCAGAAATTTTACAGGCAGCTGAAGCTTTGGCACACGAAATGCTCTTGAAAGGAGAAACAGGGGTGCGCAAGTTTCCTTTTGGCCAGAGAGCCGGTGACTTGTTTTTAACTACTGATCCTAATTTAGTTATTGGTTCCAAAACTATAGAAGTAGAGGATCAGACATTTTATATTGGTTTATCTTTGGCTGGTGAGAATTAAAATCTTGTAGCAGTGTATTAGTGCAGTAATACAAAACCCCGGGATGAACCCGGGGTTTTTCTATGTATATGTTTACATCTGTGCTGGAGGAGTTGGTGGGGTAGTAGTTTTGTGTTCACAACAGCCACCAGAACAATTATGCTTAGCAAACACGTAAATGTACAAAATTTCCAAAATACCTACAGTATTGATTATGCACAAGGCAATAAACCAGCCCAAATCATTGTTACGGGCGGCTTTCCAAAGTGCAATGGCTTTCCAAACGCCAGACCAAATTACCACAGCGGTAATTAATAGGCCAAATCCGGCGATAAATGGAACAATGTCTTCCATATTTTATTGTTTAAGAATTAAACGGTTTGTCATGCTGAATCCTGAAATAAATTCAGGACAAGTACCATTTCAGCATCCCCAGGGATCCTGAAACAAGTTCAGGATGACAGTTGTTGTTAATTAGTTATTTTTACACCCTTACTTTGCCCTAGGGCGTCGGTTTTAAGACTTATATCCAAGTCACCAAAATTTTTATTAATTGTTGTTTCTAAATAAGTATCAACAGCCGAAAAATTAATATTTTTTATTAAGATTGGTGAAGTGCCAACTTGATCTGTAGTAGGAGTAAAGCCAAGTTCAAAATATACTCCGGCTGTGGTATGAGCGTTTAAGGAATTTAACGTCCAACTTATATTTCGTTTATTGGCGTCATATACTGGATTATTACCAAACGTTACACTACTTTTTCCAGTCCAATTAACAAAACTAGGTAATTCGGCAGATAGTTTTAAATTGCTAATTTTACTGGTGCCGTTGCTAATCGGTATAAAGACCCAATATTTGGTTTCTTGCCCAACTTGCGGTGGCAAAGGCCCACGACCCAATTGATCACCTTCAAAAGTATAATAGCGCAATTCCGGTGTGCCAGCAACACTAGTACCAATTTTTATGTTTGGTGATAAGCCGTCGGTTTGAAATAAACTATTTTTGATTTCGGCTACATTTGATTGCCAGTTAATTCCTTGGGCAAAAGATAAATCAGTACCGCCTTGGGGAATATTTTTAATAAGCAACTGAATATTAATATTTGCTGTATCATTTATTTTTAATTCTTTTAAAGCTGAAATTTGTTCAACAGAAATTATTAAATTATTATTTTTTATTTGGCCTAAATTAAGTTTTTGTGTGGCTGGTACGTCAATAATCGCCGAAGAAAGTGGTAAACTAAGTTGACCGTTTACTAAATTAATATTGCCATTATTTTTAATTTGAATTTGTAAGGTAGCTGTTTCGCCAGGCTGAATTTTAGCCAAATCATTTTGCCAGTTGCTAGTAATTTGTGCTTTGGGATAAGCAATAGCGACTTCTTGAATTAAAGGACTTTGAGGTACAGAAGTATTATTAATTTTAATTACTGGTGTAAAGTTTAAAGAAATTTTGTCACCAGTCGCTGGATTAGTATTTTTTAATTCTGCTGTCAAAAATACACTTTCATTTGGTTCTAACTTGTCTAGGTACCAAAGATCATTTTCAATTATACCTTTATTAACAATTATTTGCTCCAAACTTAAGCCAGGGTTTTGGTTTAAAGGTACTTGTAAATTGGTTAAATTTTGACTGCCAGTATTTTGGAATTCTAAATTAATAGGTGTGTTGCCGTTATAAAGAATATGAGTGGGAACAATAATTTTACCAACCAATACCGAACCGCGCAAGGTTTTAATCAGTAAAGTATTTTTTTCTTCAAAAACTTGACGTGAATTTTGGCGATAAGATAAAGTGGCAGTAATATTTTCATCTTTGTCTGGTGTGCCATAGATCCAACCAGCCACACTTAAAACACCAGTTTCACCTGTACCAAGGTCATTTAACTTAAAACTTTGTTTAGTTTTATCAAATAAGTTTTCGGGATTCGCACTTATCAAAATAAAACCAGTGGGAAGTTTTAAAGAAAGAGTGGGGGAAACAAGTTTTTGGTCACTTTGGTTTTTATAAGAAATTTGGTATTCCACATATTCGCCACTCTTTACTTTGTTGGCTGTAGGGTGAATAGATAAGTAAACCAAGTTAGTAACTTCTGGGTTATAGTTAAACAAAAAAATTGTCGTGCCAAATAAAAATACTGCCGATAAAAGTAAAGTAATATCAAAAATGAAAAGCTTACGAGCATTCTCGTATTTAAGATGGTAGCGATTTTTATAATGTAATTCCGCAAAGTGAATAGGGGACAAGAGAAAGGCCAAAAACCATTTATGGGGTGTGTGGGTAAAATGGTGTTTTGTAAAATAGGTAGTGAAGAATTGCATACAATATTGTACAATGTATATGTATTATAGCACCTTTGTTGTTGTCAGAGAATAGTTAAAATTTTCAATTTACAATTTACAGTTTCCTGTGAATTATCAATTTTGTAATTTACAATATTGAAAATTGGTAATTGTAAATTTATTGAAAATTGATTATTGTTAAAATGTAAATTAAAAACCCCTTTTAGTTAGGGGTTTCATTCTTATCATTTTCAGTGGGTTTAGGAACAACGGCTTTGGTACTAGGAGAATAGAGAGTATTGGATATTTTCCACTTATCCACATATTGGCCAATGCCATGGGTATTGGCTTTTTTCTTAACAGTGGTCTTTTGTTGACTCCAGCGCACTAAACTTTCAAAGTTAATTTTATAACGGCCGGCCACTACTACATAAGTAATCTCGCCAGCCTTGATTGCTCTACGGATTGTTTGGGCATTTACCCCAAAAAGCTTACCAGCCTCTGATATGGAAAGGCGGATCATTTCTTTGTTTTTCAGCTCATTTTTAGGGTTTTCTGCCATATTTGTATAATATAGTTTATACAATTATAGCATATTTGGGTTAAATTGTCAATAGGACAGTATGTGCATAGTTTATTAGTGATTTTTTTGAAAATATCTTAATTTTGTATACACTAGTGTATACAAAAATAGTATTTTAAATTAGCAAAATAATTAGGTAAATAGTAAAAATGTATAGGCTAGTGTATACAAACGTCTGTCATTGCGAGGAAGTGCCTGTAAGAGTACGACGAAGCAATCCCACTGTTGTCATTTTCGCGAATGTGGAGATCCAGAAATCGTTGGCCATTTGCCTGGATTCCTGCCGGAGTTTATCCTCGTGTAGACGGGGGCAGGAATGACAATAATGGGATTGCTTCACCCCGCTCGGGCGGGGTTCGCAATGACAGTGGATGTGTATAACCCGCTTGTCTATGTTGCCTTGCTCTGCTATACTTAGCCCTATCTTTTAGTTTGAACGCCAAAAGATATTATGAAAATAATCTAATTTAACTGTGGAAAACGCGTGTTTTTGGTTATAATTTTGTTTTCCGTGTTTTCCCCTCCTTAGAAAGGAGGGGCTAGGGGTGGTTGAGTTTATTACGTCAACCCCTCCTGACCTCCCCTTTCCAAGGGGAGGAAACCAAAAACTGTAACACTTTGTTAAATTCCACGTCTTCTATATGGTAAGGATATTGAATGAAAAATGGCTAGTTTACCAAGTACGAGCAAAGAAAGATCCAGAAGCTTTTGCTAGTCTTTATGATTTGTATGTAGAAAAGATTTACCGATTTGTGTATTTTAAAATAAATAACAAAGAAGATGCTGAGGATATAGTAAGTAGTGTCTTTTTAAAAGTTTGGAGTTATTTAATAGAATATACGGAAAAAGAAATAGATAGTTTTAGTGGTTTGATTTATAAGATTGCCCGCAACTTAGTGATTGATCATTACCGGGAAAAAGGGAAAATTAAAAAAGAAGATTTAGAAGATTTTGAGGAACTGCCAGCAGAAGAAAATAATTATGAAACTGTGGCAACAAATATGGAAGTTGAACAGCTAATGGTGGTGATTAAAAAAATGAAACAAGATTATCAAGAGGTGTTACTGTTAAAACATGTGGAAGAATTATCCACTGCCGAGATTGCCGAAATTTTGGGCAAGTCGCAAGTAGGGGTAAGGATTACTTTACATCGTGCCATAAAGAAGTTGCAGGAGATGGTTAATAAAAAATAATAAAGTTGTCATGCTGAATTTATTTCAGCATCCCAGGGGGTCCTGAAACTAGTTCAGGATGACAGAACTAAACATGTGTCCCAAGAACTTATCTCACAATTAAAAAAGATTAGAGAAACAAATGGTCGCATAAATGCAGACCAGTCTTGGGTTGTGCAAAATAAAGCACGCATGTTGACTCAAATAAAAAATACTGTTCCAGAAGAACCAGTAAAGTTTAATTTACATATGGTTTGGCAGGCAATGGAAGTTTTGTTGCCTGGTCGAGTGGTATATAGTGTAGTACGTCCAATGGCAGTGTTTATTTTAGTTGGTGGTATTGCTCTTAGTGGTTGGATAACTAGTGCTAGTGCTACAGAAAATTGTTTGCCAGGAGAAATGTGTTATGGTGTAAAAATGGCAGTCGAAAAAACTCAAGAAGTAATAGTAAATGTTACTGGAAGTAACGATGCCAAAACTCAAATGCATTTGGAATTTGCCAGTCGTCGTGCCAATGAAGTAAAACAAGTGATTGCCAAAAATGATTCCAATTCTTCTGCCCAAGCTACCGAAACCATCAAAATGTTAGAAGAATCTTTACAATCAGTGCGCGATAATTTTTCCAAGTTGGGTGTAGACAAACCAGAAAGAGCCAAAGAAATTACCAAAGAAATTACCAAGAAGACCGAAGAAATTAAAACCAAATTAGAAGATGTAAAGGTTTTGATAGCCGACAACATGAATAAAGTATTGGCCGAAGCTCAAGTAGTAAACAAAGAAATTACTACCAATACTTTGCCTGTGTTAGAATCGGCCTCCGCTGAAGCTACGGCAGACAAGAAAGTTTTGGAGGATAAGAAAGCTACGACAACACCAATTGTTATTAGCACTACCACAGTTATTGTTAGTGAAGAAAAACCTGGGCTGACGATTGACGAAGTTTTGGCAAAATTAAACGAAGCCACAGCGAGTAGTGTACAAACCGAACAAAAAATTTCTGATTCCGATAAAAGTGTTAAAGAAGCTGTTGCTAGTAATTTAGCTAGTACCACACCAAGCGTGGCTGTACCGATTATCAATACTACTAGCACCACTAGTTCTTTATAAACTGTCATTCTGAATATGTTTGTCATGCTGAATTCACCTGCCTATCGGCAGACAGGTTTCAGCATCCCAGGGGATCCTGAAACTAGTTCAGGATGACAGTTATGTTCAGCATGACAATGAATAATTCATTTGCCTGTGGTACTGTGTGGCTAAGATGGTTTTCCTCCCCCTACGAGGGGGAGGCGAGGAGGGGGTTTGGCCAACCGCGAAACCCCATCCCACCCTCCCCTTGTAGGGGAGGGAAACACCCTCTCGTGCCATACAGTATTGCCGTGAATCTTTAATAGGTTTGCGGTTGGCTGTCCTTCACAAGACGGCCAGGGCACCCCGATTTAATCGGGGAGCATAAAGTATAAAGGTCGATCCGTGGCAACACGGAACAGCATGCAAAATTTAAATGCACACTTATTTGGCCAGATTGTGGCGCAAGTCGCAACGCTGACGAATAAGTTTCTTAATTTATTATGACTTTAATGAAATTAGGGAAAAAAGTGTTTACTGTGTCTGTAGTTGTATTAACAATCGTTTGGAGTATGGGCTTAGCCGCCTTGGTGCCATCCGTAGTTAATGCAGTAGACTGCCCAACATTAGAAGCCGGTGACCTTTTCAAGGTTGAAGGCAATACTGCAGTTTACTTACTCAACGCCGACATGGAACGCATGTATTTTCCATCCTCAGAAATCTATCATACTTGGTATACAGATTTCTCTGGCGTTCAAACAATCTCCAACTCTTGTGTGGATGCTTATCCAGCTCCATCCAAGGCTCCTTATGGTGTCAACTTCCGCCCAGGATCTCGCATGGTTAAAGTGCAGATTTCCAACAGCGTATACGTAGTTGAACCAAACAACACCAAATCCAAAATTGCTTCCGAAGCTGTAGCTTCTGCACTTTATGGTGCTAACTGGAGTACTTTGGTTCGCGACGTTTCCGATGTATATTGGCCAAACTATGTAAACAACGGTACTGAATTAACAGTTGCTGCTCTTACCAATGGAATGTTGGTAAAGAAAGCTTCTGCTACTGCTGTTTATGCTGTAGTTGGTGGTAAATTATATCAAGTAGACGGCACCTTGGGTGACGCTGCTAAAGATGATGTACGCACTGTTTCTGATGCTTTGTTTAATGCAACAGAAATGGGCACTGGTACAAAGACTGCTGCTTCTGTTTTGGAAAATCCTTCCCAAACAACTGCAACTGGTACTGGTACTACAACCGTTACTACTGGTGACTTAATGGTATCTTTGTCTGCTGCTTCTCCAGCTGCCACAACTTTACCAGCTGGCTCCGAAGCTGAATTGTTGAAAATCAACTTAAAAGCTGGTGCTGCTGCTCAAAAAGTTACTGGTTTAACTGTTCAAAGATCCAATTTAATGGCTGCTGCCACTTTGTCCGAAGTAGGAATTTACATTGGTAACGTTCGTTACGGCAATGTAAAGACCTCTTGGAATACTGACAAGCAAATGGCTTTCAGTTTCTCCACTCCAATCGAAGTTGCTGCCAATGCTACTGTTACAGTTACTGTAAAAGTTAAAATTGGTACAACTGGTAGTTACGCTGGTGTAACTATCCCAAGTGCTGCTGCTGTGATTACTACTGCAAAAGTTGGCGGTTCCTTCCCAATTGCTGGAGCTGTGATGACTTTGGCTACTGATGTAGTTGCTGGTAGTTTAACTTTGGATAACATTGTTGATCACACCAATGCTAGTGCTCAATTTGGCGATAGTGATACATCTTTTGCCGAATTTGACTTAAACAACGCTTCCTCAGTTATGGATGTGTTGGTAAATGGTATTGTGTTTGAAAACGGTGGCACTGCTCCATCTACTGCTGTAAACAATTTACGTTTATATGTAGAAGGTGACGAAGTAGCTACTGCTGAAATGGACGGCGACCGCGTTGTCTTTGATTTTGACGCTTACAAGATTGAAAAATCCAAAGATGTAACTGTTGAATTAAAAGGTGATTTGGTAAATGGTGAATCTGGAGATACTTTTGATTTCTTCATTTACACTATTGACGCTACTGATTTAGAAAGTGGCTTAAGTGCCGCTGCTACTTTCACTACTTTAGACAAAAAGTCTGATGCTGGTGTAAGTACTGTTACCTTAAATGCTGGTGATGTAACCTTAGCCATGAACAAAACTGCTGCTTCTGGTACTCCTGCCAAGGATGTTCGTCCAGATACCAATAATGTTGTTTTGGCTACTTTGGAAATGACTTCCAATGATGAAGATTTAATCATCAACAGTATTACTGATACCGACGGTCATCCTTTCCGTATCGTTACTACCACTGCTTCTGGTGCTTTGGAAAATATCCAATTCGAAGAAGTTGGTGGTGGTACTTATGATTTGGATGCCACTATGGATAGTGGTCACTATGATTTCACCTTAAGTGATGAAATTTACTTAGCCAAAGGTGTTAAAAAGACTTTTAGAGTTGTAGCCGATGTAGCTTCTACTGCTGCAGAAGGTACTACTTATCAAGTATCTTTTGATGCTGACGCTATTGACTACGAAGGCCAAACTTCTGGAGCTGTTACTGGTATTACTATCACTCCAAACACTCTTTCTTCGGCTATCACAACCGTTAAGAAAGCTTACTTAACCATTACCAATACCACTTTGTCTGGAGAAACTTTGGTTGGTGGTGAAGAAAATATCTTGGTTTACCAAGGTAAATTAAAAGCTGGTACCTCTTCTGATTTGTACATCAAAGAAATGACTGTTTCTACTTATGATGCAGGCGCTCCTGGACATGAAGAAGAATACTTTGCTGATACTTACATTTCTCAATTACGCTTGTACATTAACGACGAATTAGTAAAATCAAGAAGTAATGCTATTACCGAAACTGCTGGTGCAGCAACTACTTCTACCATTGCTTTCTCGGGTATTAGTGTAAAGATCCCAGCTGGCAAAGAATATACTGTAAAAGTAAAAGCTGATTTTGCTTCCACTTTGGTGGCTGGTGAATGGGCTTTGACTATCAATGCTAACACTGATGTAGTAGCTCGTGACCAAGACAATACCGTATTGGATGCTGACCAAAAGAACACCGTTGCTGTAGCTGAAAGTAAAGTTGTTACTTATGCTACTGCCGGTACCTTAAAAGTTGACATGCAAGTAGACGGTGCTAACTGGAGTAAGGATCTATATGTTTTGGCTGGTTCTACTGGCCCAACTGGTCGTTACTTAGGTGAATTAGTCTTTACTGCTGCCAACGAAGATGTAACTGTAACTCAATTAGATTTAGCTGCCACTTCTACAGCTTCTGCTGGTACAGATGATATTGACCAAGTAGAATTGGTAAACAATAGTGGTGTAGTAGTTGGTACTGCCAACTATGATACTGTTACTGAATTTACCGAGCTTAACTACTTAGTTAAGAAAGATTCTGCTCAATCTTTGTATATTAGAGTTAAAGCCAGAGGCATGAATGTTGCTGGTGATGATTCTGCTACTGCTGATTCTGGAGCTACTGTAATCTTCGGAGTTGATGATGTAGTTGCCAGTGGTGCTACTTCTGGCGACATTGCTATGTCTGCTGGTGCTGGTACTGCCGATGATACATTCGATACTGTTACCGCTTCTAAAGAAGGTTTGGTAATGGGTGTTGTATTAACAAACGTTACCAACCAATTAGCTGACGGTACTTTAACCGGAGGTACAAACAGAATCTTGGCTAAATTTGCCTTAACCTTTGACAATGGTTCCAATCGTTTGGAAGCTGATGACACAGATTTATTAGCAGTGTTAGGTAATGCTTTCAAGCTAACCTTCACTACTTCTTCTGCTGTTGCTGTAACCAATGTTGAAGCCTACATTGAAGGCGATGATTCCAATGTAACTGATCCAACTAGTACTTTTGCTAGTGGAATAGCTACTTTAGACATGACCACTTTAGACAACAGCGCCAATCAAGTTGATGGTGTAGTTGTTATTGTAGTTCGTGGTGATGTAGTTACTACTTCTGCCGACAGTGAATACTGCCAAGTAGATATAGCTGCTATGTCCACCGATGTTAATTGGGGTGATGCTACAACTACTGTTACTAACAGTCGTTTGAAGATCACTACTGTTACCGGTGCCAACCTTCATGAATAATTGCTTTTCTTTATAAGGCATTAAACATGCAAGTTCAAAACCCGCCGCAAGGCGGGTTTTGGTTTGGGTGGACAAGAAATAGATAAAGCGTTATAATTGTCATGCTGAATTTATTTCAGCATCTTTTCGTTAAATAATTACACTAAGTAAATATAATCTTAAGAAAGATCCTGAAACCCTTCGGCATGAGCTCAGGTCGAATGCAAGTTCAGGATGACAAATTCTATGAATAAAATTATTGAAAAAATTGCCAAGTATCTCATCATCGCTTCGTTTTTCGTCCCGCTTATTGTTTTGCCAACCAGCTATATTTTTCCCTTCATCGTTCCTAAGATTTTATGGTTTCGGAGTATTAGTTTGTTAATTTTTGCTAGTTATTTATTATTGTTATTTAGCAATTGGCAAAAATTTAAAATTAAATTTAATTTTTTAAATATTGCTGTTGGTTTGTTTTTTTTAAGTTTTATTGTTTCCACTTTTGTGGGAGTGGATTGGTACAAAAGTTTTTGGGATTCTCACGAAAGAATGCTGGGTTTGTTTACTTTGTTTCATTATTTACTTTATTACTTGGCTGTTAGCCGTCTCATTAATGGTTGGCCAGAATGGAAAGTGATCTTGCGTTGGTTTTTGGGTGCTGGGTTAATTGTAATGGTAATTGGCGGCATGCAACAAATTAATCCTGAACTTTTAATTAATCGTGGTGCTCATCGTGTTTCGGCCACTCTTGGTAATGCGATATATTTTTCTGGTTATGGTTTGTTTTTATTTTTGCTTGGCTTGCTTTTGGCTATAAAAGAAAAAAAAACAACCCTTCGGCTGGGCTCAGGACAAGCCTTCTGGTTTTGGTATGCTTGTATAGGTAGTTTGTTTGGTTTTTTGGGAATATTTTGGGGTGGTACTCGTGGTACTACTTTGGGGTTGTTAGTGTCTTTGGCGGTTATATTTTTTGGTTATGTAATTACTACCAAAGAACACAAAAAATTAAGACAAATGTTATTGTTTTTATCGATATTTTTTATAGTAGTTTTGGGAATATTGTTTGTTTATCGGAAAAATGAAACCATAAAAAGTATTCCTACACTTGGCAGGTTGTTAAATGCTTCGATTACCGAAGGTAGTGGTCTTACGCGTTATATGGCTTGGGGGATTGCGGTTGAAGGCTTTAAAGAAAAACCAGTGTTTGGTTGGGGGCCAAATAATTATTATTATGCTTTTAATAAATATTATAACCCAGCGTTTTTAGAACATGGTTGGACTGAAACCTGGTTTGACAATGCTCATAGTGTCATTTTTAATACTTTGGCAGTACAAGGATTTACTGGTTTGGGTGCCTATCTATTAATGTTTATAGCTGGGGCTTGGATGTTAATTAAGGCTTATAGAAATAAAGGAATAGACCAGCATATTTTAGTATTAAGTATGGCATTTTTAGCTGGCCATTTTGTGCACAATGCTACAGTATTTGAAAATCCTACGTCATATTTATATTTCTTTTTCTTTTTGGCATTTATAAATTCACAAACTGCAGATAACAAACAGCAGATAACAGATAACAAAAAAACATCAGAAATTTCTGTTGGTTTGCTAGTGACAATCGGTCTGATTTTATTGCTCATCATTTACTCTACGAATATTAATCCTGGACGGGCAAATAATAATACTCTGCAAACTTTAATGGCTTTTTCTACTGGCAAGGATGTTTTTGGCCCTTATGAAATAGCCCAAAGTACTCCCACACCTCATATAGATGATATTCGTAGTGATTTTGCTCGTACTGCTATTCAAGCTTTGCCACAAATTTATCAAAGTAAACAAACAGATTTGGCCAACAAATTAGCTGATTTGGTAATTAATGAATTACAAAAGAATCTAGTTTTACACCCAATGGATATTCGTACTAATCTGGCTTTAAGTCAGGTTTATGGTTTACGTGCTCAGGCAGAAAACAATGGGCAGTGGCTTCTAAAAAGTGAACAAATTTTAAATCAAGCTTTAAGTTATTCACCAAAAAGACAACAAGTGCTTTTTGTATTATCTAGTGTAGAATTAGGTTTGGGCAAAGTGCCTGAAAGTTTAAAATTAATCCAGCAAGCCTTGGATAGTGATAATAAAATTGCCGAAGGTTGGTGGCGCTTGGCAGTTACTTATGCGCAAATTGGCAACAAAAAAATGGCTATAGAAACCATTAATAAAGCAAAAAGTTTAAATATTGAGCCTACCGAAGAACAACAAGCTTTACTTGATCAGGTTATGGGTGTAAGTAGCACTCAAAAGTAGTGGCAAGCATTTTTTCTAGTGTATAATTTGGTTTAGGGCTTTGTGTAAATTGTTCTTGCAAATTTTGATTAGAAATAATTTTTACTAAATTTTCTGCTAATAATTCCGAAGAAGCAGGGGAGAGCAACCCTGTTTTTTCATGTTCTATTAATTCGGGAATTCCACCAACGTTTGTGGCGACAATTGGCAAATTAGCGCTTAAAGCTTCCAAAATAGTATAAGGCAAACCTTCTTTTCTGGAAGGTAAAACAAAAATATCAAAGGCAGTTAAATATTGGCTAGCGTTTTCTATTGAACCAAGTAGGTGAATGTTGTTAATTTGTAATTTGTTTATTTGTTGTTGTAATTTTTCATGTTCTGGCCCTTCGCCAATAATGATAAACTTGGCACTGTCATTGCGAGGAGCCTCAAAAGGCGACGAAGCAATCCCGCCGCTTTCATTACGAGCCTCGCTCGAGGGAGGCGTGGCAATCCCTTGCTTCATTGGGATTGCTTCGTCAGTCAATGCGAATTGACTTCCTCGCAATGACAATAACTTTACCGCCTCAATCAAAATATCAATTCCTTTAGTTTTATATAAATTAGCAATCGTACCTACCCAAATGTTACCACTGTCATCCCGACCGAGGCTCGCGACGAGTGGAGCCTGCCTGCCGGCAGAGGCAGGGGATCTCTTGGTGTTGTGTAAGGGATTCCTCGGTTCCGCTCCGCTACACTCGGAATGACAGACAGACGCTAAAAATCGTCTCGCCACATCTCTTTCCAAAAACACCGTCTTTTCAATTCCCAATGGTATTTTAACTAATTTGTTTTTTGCAATACCTAAATCCATTCCATCCTGATAATCTTTATCCGACAAAACAATAATTTTATCTTTTAATTTAGCAGTAATTTTTTCCAAAAATCTATAAATTGTTTTTCTAAAATTGTTCATTGGCTCATTAAACACCCAGCCGTGAACCGTGTACACCAACTTGTCATTGCGAGAAGTCCCGAAGGGCGACGAAGCAATCCCAAGTCTAGCAAGAGACCCAACAATTCCTGCTTTAGAGCTATTTAAATGTACAACATCTGGCTTTAGTGTTTTATATAGTCTTCTAAGCTCAAAAATAGCTAAAATATCATGCCAAGGACAAATTTTTCTTACTAAATGTGAAAGTTGTACTATTGTTATGCTATTTGCCCCTCGGCCTGAGCTCGGGACGAAGGTTATCTGTTTTTTGTTATCTGCCAAAATTTTCTCTTGTAATTCCTTTTTTCTATTCTTTTCTCCCACAGCCACAAAAACCTGCCAGTCAGTAGGTGTATTAATAGCCAAGTCATATACATATCTCTGCGCTCCACCCCACTCACCTTGGGTAATTACATAGAGAATTTTCTTTTTTTGTTTATCTTGACTTTCCATAGTATTTATAGCATAATATATTTAGACTTTTTTTGCAAGAATAAGCGGAAAAAACTGTCATGCCTAACTAGTCTGTCATGCTGAATTTATTTCAGCATCTCTCTTAATATTAAAAAGATCCTGAAACCTTTCGGCGTGAGCTCAGGTCGAATGCAAGTTCAGGATGACAATTACTATGAACATTCTAATAACCGGTGTGGCAGGTTTTATAGGCTCGCACTTAGCCGAAGCCCTTATTGCCAATGGGCATCAGATAATTGGCGTAGATAATTTATTTACGGGGAGTTTGGAAAATATTAAGCATTTACAAAATAATGCTAATTTTAAGTTTATTGAACACGATATTGTTGAACCTTTGTTTTTAGACCCTTCGGTAAACTCAGGGCAAGCGAAAATTGATCAAATTTACAATCTTGCCTGTCCTGCCTCGCCCATTCATTATCAAAACAACGCGGTACATACTATCAAAGCTAATACTTTGGGTGTAATCAATATTTTGGGCTTGGCCCGAAAGTATGGGGCGACAATTTTACAAGCTTCTACCTCCGAAGTGTATGGCGACCCAGAAATTCACCCTCAAACAGAGGAATATCGTGGCAATGTAAACCCTATTGGTCCGCGAGCTTGTTATGACGAGGGTAAACGCGTAGCCGAGACTCTTTGTTTTGATTATCACCGCATGCACGGCTTAAAAATCAAAGTGGCCCGGATTTTTAATACTTATGGACCAAAAATGTCTTTTAATGACGGCCGAGTGGTTTCTAATTTTATTGTCCAAGCTTTACAAAACCAGCCAATTACGATTTATGGTCAAGGTGAGCAAACTCGTAGTTTTTGCTATGTAAGTGATTTGGTAGAAGGGCTAATTAAATTAATGAACAGTGGAGAAGAAGTTACCGGGCCAATAAATTTAGGCAATCCTGAAGAATTTACTATTTTAGAATTAGCTAAAAAAGTTATTAATTTAACCAAAAGTTCTAGCGAATTAGTTTTTAAAGATTTGCCAGTAGATGATCCACAAAAACGTTGTCCTAATATTACCAAAGCCAAAGAAATATTAAATTGGCAACCAGAAATTGATTTGGAAGAGGGACTAAAATTAACAATTAGTGAATTTAAAGAAAGATTATGTTAACTGTCATCCTGAATTTATTTCAGGATCCCTTGGGATTCTGAAACGAGTTCAGAATGACATTTTGTATTATGAAACAAAAAATTTGTTTTTTAGCAATAGACACCGAAGAGGACTTTATAAATAGTCAGACTGTTAATAGTTTTGAAGGGGTCAAAAATTTAAAATTAATTAGTCCAATTCTAAAAGAGTTTAAACTTCGGCCAACTTTTTTTTGTACGGGTAAAGTCTTAGAAAATTTTGCTAGTTTATTTAAGCAATATCAAAATTTTGGTTGTGAAATTGCTTTACATGGTTTTTATGACCATTTAAATATGAAAGAACAAAATCAAAAAGAACGAGAAGAAAAATTATCTAAACATTACAATTTATATCAAAATATTTTTAAGGAAGCACCAGTCGGTTTTCGCGCGGTGCAAAATACTATTGACGAAGCAGGTTTAAAACTATTAGAAAATAAATTTAAATACGATTCTAGTATAATTTCTTTTTATCCACATTTTAAAAAATATATTGGTTATACTGGTAAAACTGCCAGTAAACTTTATCGGCCAGATAATTTAAATATTTTGGAAATTCCCTTAAATCCCTTGTTTGCTGGGGTGCAATTGCAAGGTAAATGGCTTAGAGAATTAGGTGTAGTTTTTTATAAATTTTGGTTGAAAATAAAACAACCAGAGTTAATTAGCCTAAGTTTTCATAGTTGGGATTTAAATCCAGAACAAAAAAATGGGGGAGAAATTTTTGTTGGTTATTTGCGAAAAATTATTTTACTCTTAAAAGAACAAGGTTATGAGTTTAAGAATGGCCAAGAAATTTATGGAGAATATAAATAACAATTTAAAAGAAATTACTAATTTGTTAGAATGGCAAAATTTTTTAGACAAAGCTGAACGCCAGCATTGTTTTTTTTCTGTTGTTTGGGAAAAGCAAGTGGAAAATTATTTTTCTGATTGGCAGTTTAAACATTTTTTATTCAAAGATAATTTTTTAGTTAGTGTTTTGGTGAATAAAGAAGGTAGAGCAGTGAGTGTGCCTTTTTCAGAAGTAGGTAACATTATTGCTTTAGATTATAGTCAAGAGCTTGATACAAATGATCTAAAAATCGTTTTAGCAAATATTTTTAACAGTTTTAAATTAACAGTCAACATTTTTTATTGCCCTGTAAAAAACATAGAAGAAACAATGTTGATAGATTATGTTTTGCCTTTAAACAAATTTAATTCTTTGGAAGAATTAGAAAACAACTATCGCAAAACTACACGTCAAGAAATTGAAAAGTCCAAAGTAGAAATAAAAGTAATGGAAAACATCAAAGAACTCAAACAAGTTTATAAATTATATTTAAAAAATATTCGGGCAAAAATGAATTTAGTTTTGCCATATAGTTTTTTTGAGTATTGGTTCCAAAACAAAGAAACTTTTTTGTTATCGCTGATGAACGGTAAAATTGTTGGTTTTTCGCTGTATTTAGAAAATAAAAATCTTACTCATTATTTTTTAAATGCTTCTAGTCTTGTAGGTAAACAAAGTGGCGCTACGCATGCACTTTTAAGTAGTCAAATTAAAAATAGTTTTAATAAACAAATAAAGTATTTTGAATTTGGCGGTACTAAAAAAGATTCAAATTTAGAAATATTTAAAAAGGGTTGGGGTGGAGAAGTTTATAATATTTATACTATTAGTAATCAAGAATTTGTAAACATCAAATCAAAAGGTCGTACTTTATGGAAATTCGTGCCGTTGTGTTTGTTACCGTATCTAAGTAAAATTTTGTGGAAGAGATTTTTATAATATGAAAATATTAATGCCAGTTTTACATTATCATCCAATTATTGGTGGTTTTGAAATTTTTATAAAAAATATTTGTGATCGGCTTAAAGACAAGGCTGAAATTTTTGTGGTAACTGGAAAAGTAAATAATCAGCCAGCTTTTGAGCAAAGTGCAGGTTTAAGAATTTATCGCAACGCTTCGTTGTTTACTTTAAAAGATTATTCTTATAGTTCTTATTGGTATATTTTTACCATGTTACCAATTTTATTTATTAAATCTTGGTCGTTAATCAAAAAAGAAAAAATTGAATTACTCCATGCCCAAGGTTATTTTAGTGGAATTATTTGTTTATTACTAAAAAAATTAACTGGCGTGCCTTATCTTATTACTATTCAATCAGCCGATTTTACAGTTTATCATTCCGAAGTAAAAGCAAATTTTATTGTCCGTTGGCAAGATAAACTAGAAAAAAAGGTTTACCGCGAAGCGAGTATTTGCCATGCTGTAAGTAATGATTTAGTAAAACATTTTGCCAATCAAGGTCGGACCGACGCGATAATGATTCCGAATGGTGTAGAAACCGACATTTTTAAACCAATTATATGGCAAGAAAAAAATAAAATAAGAAATGAAATTGGTATCCGAGAAAAATTTGTAATTAGTTGTGTTTCGCGACTGCAAGAGAAAAATGGTACTCATGATTTAATTTCGGCAATTGCTTTGCTAAAAAAAGAGGGAATTGCTGTAGAATGCTGGATAATTGGTGACGGTCAAGAACGAGCTAGGCTAGAAAAATTAGTTGGTGAATTAAATATTAAAGATAATATAAAATTTTTGGGTCAAATTTTACACGAAGATGCAGGAAAATTGGTGGCAGCCACCGATTTGTTTGTGCGTCCTTCTTTGGCTGAAGGCTTTGGTATTGTTTATTTGGAGGCCTTTGCCTGTGGCGTGCCAGCAATTGGCACTCCGGTTGGAGGAATTCCAGACTTTATTGTTGAAGGGGAGACTGGTTTAATTTGTCAAGTTGCCAACCCCAAAGATTTAGCAGAAAAAATAAAATTACTAATAAGTAATGAAGAATTAAGAAATAAAATTATTGCCAATAGTTTTAAATTGATAAAAGAAAAATACAGTTGGGACAAGATTGCCGAAAAAATTCATAATCTTTATTTAGAAAATAATCAAAAAAATGATCAAATAAAAAAATGGGTCTCTGAATTTAGAGTTAGAAATAATTGGGATTCGGCCAAACAAAGAAAAGTTCAAGAAAAAGAAGCAAAATATATTTATAATTTTTTTAAAAAAATAGCTTTACCAAATAAAAATATTTTAGAAATTGGCAGTGGCAATGGTTATTTAGGTGCTTATTTAATTGAGTTGTTTTCTAAAAATGAAAAAATAAAGTATACTTTTTCTGATCTTATTCCTGAATGTGTGGAATTGTGTAAAAAAAATACTGTATTATTAAAGAATGATAATATATTTTACAAAGTATTAGATGTTTATAACCCGGGAAATATTTCTGGTTATAATATAATAATTTCCACGGGCTATGCGTCGGCAGCAACTTACAAAGAAGCAGTGCCAATTTTAGCAAAAAATATCCAAAGTGGGGCATATTTAATTTGTGATTTTGTTAATCATTTTTCAATATTTGTTTTTTTTCAGCACCCTTACAATAGATTAAAACAATTTATTAAATATCTACTAAAGAAATCAGACAAGAAAAATTATCATTTTGGAAAATTAGGTATAAAAAATTATTTTGGTGTTTATGATTTAAAATTAGTAAAGATAAATAGTTTAAGGTTTAGAAGAAATCCGTTTATAGCAGTTTTTAAAAAAATATGAAAATATTAATTACCACAGGAATTTATCCACCAGACATTGGTGGGCCAGCTCGAATGATAGAAAAAATGGCTGAAGAATTAAGCAATAACAATTTTAAAATTGAAATTTTGACTTTTGGTGACGAGGGATTGGTGGAAAATGGAAAATACAAAGTTTTTAAAGTTTCTAAGAAAAAATCAAAAATAAGTCAAAAAATAAAGTATGCTTTTTGGCTTTTTCGTTTGGCAAAAAAAAGTGACTTAATTTATACTTTTGATTTGTATACTGCTGGTTTTTTTTCTTGGTTAATCGGCAAAATTATTTTAAGAAAAAAATTGGTTGTTCGTTTTGCTGGAGATAGCGCTTGGGAAATAGCTAATAACCGTGGTTATACCAGTGATGATATTCTTAATTTTCAAAATAAATTTTATGGGATTTACATTGCAGTTATAAAAAAATTTAGAAATTTGATTTTGCGAGGCGCCGATAAAGTTGTTTGTGTAAGTGAATTTATGGGTGATTTGGCAGAAAAAATTGGAGTAGCAAAAAATAAAATTGAGGTTATATATAATTCTGTGGAGTTTTTAGATTTTTCTAATAAATCTAAAAATAATTTAATATCAGAATTAGATTTGCCTACAGAATCAAAAATAATTGTTACTGCCGGACGTTTGGTTCCTTGGAAAGGCGTCGCTGGTTTGATAAAATCATTAAAAATTATTAAAAATACTCCAATTGGAAAAAATTTAAAATTATTAGTAATTGGAGATGGTCCGGAATTAGAAAATTTAAAAAAATTAGCTGGAGAAGAAGGAGTGTTGGAATCGGTTCATTTTACAGGTTTAATTTCCTTAAATAAGGTAATTGAGTATTATAAATTAGCTGATGTTTTTGTTTTAAATTCTAATTATGAAGGATTATCGCATACTTTGTTGGAAGTTTTAAGTTTAGGGATACCGGTAGTGGCTAGTAATGTTGGTGGTAATCCCGAACTGGTTGAGAATAACAAAAATGGTGTTCTGATTTCCTACAATGATCTCTCGGCAATATCCTCGGCAATTGTGAGAATTTTGACCGAAGAAAAATGGAAAAGTGACGAATATAAAAAAGAGTGTGCTAAGATTTTAGAAAAATTTACTTGGAAAAATAATATTGAAAAAACCATTAATCTTTTAAAAAATATTTACCATGAGCAAAGTACTTTTAATTAATCCACCATTTAATATTGCCAAAGAAAACTACGACAGTTCATTATCTGTTGGTCTTTTGAGTATTGCTTCATATTTGGATAGCAAAGGAATAGATGTAAAAATAGTTGATGGTGTTAGAGAAGCAGACTACCGAGAAAAAATAATCAAAGAAGCTAAAAATTGTAGTTATGCGGGAATTTCGTTAATGACTACCCAGCTTTCCGAAGCTTTAAAAATTTCTCAGTTAATTAAAACCACTAATAAAAATTGTCAGATTGTTTGGGGCGGTCCACATCCTACTTTTTTTATGGAACAATGCGCCCTATCACCATTGGTAGACGTAGTTTGTGTGGGGGAGGGTGAGGAATCTTTTTACGAAGTAGTTAGCGGTCAGGAATTATCTCAAATTCGGGGAATTTTATTTAGAAAAGAAGATAAGTTGAGAGGTAATCCTAATCGCCCTTTGCACAATCCAGCCCAAATGCCCTTGTTTAATTGGGATTTAATTGATAACCAAGTTCTCAAAGAATTATCTTTTATTCCTTCTTTAACTTCGCGTGGTTGTCCGCATATTTGTACTTTTTGTATCAATGCTATTTTAAAATTAAGTTGGCGGCCAAGAACAGCGGAACAGGTAATTGAGGATTTAAAAATAATAAAAAGTAAAGAATATTTTAAAGATAAAAAATTGCGGTTTTGGGATGAAAATTTTTTTGTTAACATCGAGAGAGCCAAAAAAATTATTAATGGCATGTTAGAAAATAATTTAATTTTTCCTTGGGAAACAACCGTGCGTGCCAACTATCTTAAAGAGGGCATGGTTGATGATGAATTTTTAGAAAAATTAAAACAATCTGGTTGTTATCTTTTGGCCTTTGGTGCCGAATCCGGCTGTCCTAGGATTTTGAAAAAAATAAAAAAGAATATCAATCCTGAGGACATAATTAATTCTGCCAAAATGTGTCTTAAACATGGGATTATTCCCCAGTATTCTTTTATGATCGGTTTGCCTGGAGAAGAAAAGCACGAGATGATGGAGACTTTAAAAGTTATTGACCAGCTTTTAAAATTAAGTGATAAAGTAGAGATTTTGGGGCCCCAAGCATTTCGTCCTTATCCTGGTTCAGAATTGTATGACGAATGTGTGGCCGCTGGTTGGCGGGCGCCACAAACTTTGGATGAATGGGTTCATTTGGTTGAAAATGAATTAAATTATTTAACCGTACAGAATTTCCCTTGGGTAAAAGAAAAAGATTTTGTGGAATCAATGGAAGCTTATGTGCGTTTTGGTGCTCATACTGTTAAAAATGCCATGGCTTCTAGTATCAAGGCTCCTAAACTTCTAAAATTAGGTTTTGTTTTACTCTGTAAATTACGTTGGAAATTAAAGTTTTTTTATTTTCCAATTGAATTTAAAATAGCTAAAAAGTTTGTCACCAAATAACTATGAGAATTTTGAGTTTAAGTTTGGATAGAAATTTATTTGATTCTCAATCCGCAGTTGCCGAAAGAACATTGTCTTATGGCAGTTTAGTAAATTTATACCATGTCATAGTGCAAGACAAGAAAGATAATGTCTTAAATTTGTCAGAACAAGTTATAGTTTTTGGCAGTGGGGGATCAAACAAAATCTGGCGTTTTTTTAAGATTTACCATTTAGTTTGTGATTTGTCAAAAAAATTTAAATATGATATTATTACGACTCAAGATCAGTATTATTTGGGCTTTTTAGCCTTAATTTTAAGTAAAAAATTAAGGTTAGGTCTAGAAGTGCAAGTTCATGGTTGGGATAATTTTTGGGGATTAAGGTATTTATTGGCTAGAATTGTCTTGCCTCGAGCTAAAACTATTAGAACTGTAGGTGAAAGATCAAGTAAAAAATTAGTTGGTTTGGGAATTTCAAATCAAAAAATAGTAGTTGTGCCAATATTTACAGATTATCTAAATTTTTTAGTTGCTAACAAGCAAAAAAGTAATAGCGAAAAATTTGTTTTTTTAACAGTTGGTCGTTTGGTAAAAGTAAAAAATATTCAGCAACAAATTTTGTGTTTTGCCCAGTTGTCTAAACAATTTAGGAATATAGAACTACGAATAGTAGGAGACGGGCCAGAGAGAAATAAATTAGAAAAAATCGTTGCAAATTTAAATTTAAAAGATAAAATTTTATTTACTGGTTGGTTGAATGGTAATGAATTAAATAGGGAATACGAAAATGCTAATTGTTTTTTACTTACTTCAAAGAATGAGGGTTGGGGATTGGTAATAGTAGAAGCAGCCAATTATTCTTTGCCAATAATAATGACCGATGTTGGTTGTGCTGGCGAATTTATAAAGGATGGGGAAAATGGTTTGGTAATAGAAATAAACAATAATGAATTATTGCTAAAAAAGATGAAAGAAATTTTAGAAAACAAAGATTTAGCCTTTAAATTGGGGCAAGCTGCCCAACATTCGGTAGTAACGATGCCTAGTAAAGAAGAAACTTTAGCTTTATATAAAAAATCTTGGGTCCGGGCTTTAAAATAATTATGTTAGTTAAATATAGTAAAAAAATATATTTAAGCGTAATTTTAATAGTAATTGCAGTTTTTGGTTGTTTGTTAGTTTTTTTAAATTCTTTGCCAATGACAGCCAAGGCCAAAGTGCTTAATACTTTTCCTCTATTATATAGAGCTTCGGAATTAACAAAATTTTTTGACTTTTTTTATTTACCAATGACTATTGGGGAGTCTAAGACCGAAAAATGGAATTTGATTATAAAACAAAAAAATTTGGATCAATTAGACTCAAGTTTGCCAAAAGATTTTTTACACGAACAACCGGGGTCTGGTTTTAAAGATGAAGTAAAAGCCAAATTGTATATTGGCAATGAAGAATATGATGTAAATGTACGCTATCGCGGGGCCACCCCATCTCATTGGGCTTGGGCCAAAAAATCTTGGTCAATTAATTTTGATAAAGATAAATCATATAAGGGTATAGACAAGATTAATTTAATTGAGCCAAAAGATCGGCATTTCTTTATTGAAGCTCTCAATAATTATCGTGCCAAAAAATTAGGTTTAGTGGTGCCACATTATGATTTTATTAATTTATCTATTAATGGGCAGAATCAGTCATTTTATTATTTATCCGAACAGCTTTCTGCTACCATGTTGGCAAAAAACAATAAACCCGACTCTTCAAATATCTATGGTGATTCAACCGAAGATAACTATCTTTATCAAGATCCAGCTGTTTGGAAGAAGTTGAGTGGAGGAGAAACAGATGATCGGTCGGATCTAAGTGCTTATTTAACTTTTTTTCAAAATAAAGATCGAGATTCTTTGTTGAATTTAACTTCCAGAAATAATCTTATTTCTTGGTCAGCTTTAAATTTATTGGCCGGTTCTCGGCATCAAAATAATGGTAATAATGTTAAAATATTTTTTAATAATTCTGTTGGTCGGTTTGAATGGATTCCCGATGATGTGGCTTTGTTTGAATTAACTGGTGATATTAATCAGACTGATAATGATTTAATTGATTATATTTTTACAGATAATTCTTTAAGACAACAAAGGGATGACTTGCTTAAGAATTATTTAAATAATGAAGATAATCTAAAAGATGATTTAAATTATTTGGCTGGTTTGTATAAACAATACAAAGCAGATGTTTATTCCGACAATTTTAAGAGATATGGCAATGTAATGTTTAGTTTGGAGTATTGGAACTATCGCGATATGTTGGAAGATAATGTGGAGAAGCTAAAAGAAATTTTAACAAAAACTACCTATGAAAAAGAAACTGTTCAAGGTCCGGTAGCATCTCTAGATGATAAGTATGTAAAAAATAATCAGATTCTAAATCATTTTTTTGAAATTACTGATGTAGAAAAATTTAAAAATCAAAACAAAATGTTTCTGGTAAACGAAAAGAATAAAGAGATTATTTTACCAGCTGGATTGTATAGCTTTTATAGTACTGTTGTTATACCCAAAGGTTTTACTTTAAAAATAAATGCTGGGGTGACGGTTTTAATGTCTCCGGGGGTTTCTTTAGTAAGTTATAGTCGGGTAATAGCAGAGGGAAGTATTTCCGCACCAATAGCTTTCAAGAGACTGAATTCTTTAAAGCCCTGGGGAAGTTTCGCTGTTTTGGTAGAAGGGGGAGCAAATAGTTTGTTTGATTATTGTGATTTTTCTGGTGGTAAAGATGACACTATTAATGGTGCTTTTGTTTCGGGAATGTTGAATATTTATTCATCGGGGGCAGAAATAAAAAATTGTTCATTTAGTAATGCCACTGGAGATGATTCTTTAAATATCAAAAATGGTTATGGTTATTTGGAGAATAATATTTTTAAAAACAATATCTCTGATGCTATAGATTTTGATTGGGGGACTGGTGCAGTGCTGAGTAATAAATTTTATGGTAATGGCAATGATGCTATAGATTTGGGAGGCTGTAATGGAGTGTTAGTCAAGGATAATTTGGTATTTAATTCTGGTGATAAATGTGTTAGTATTGGTGAAGAATCATTAAATATTAAATTGTTTAATAATTTGTTTTCCCATTGCAATATTGGCGTAGCGGTAAAGGATAAATCTGTTGCCCAGGCAGCCAATAATATTTTTTGTGCTAACAAAACCGGGATTGCCGCCTATATGAAAAAGGATATCTTTGGCGGATCAGAATTTGAAGTTTATAATTCAATAATTTGGGGTGGAGAAAAAATGGTGGATATTGATGAACTTTCCAAAGTTAAAATTTTGTACAGTGACGTGGCTGGCGGTTATAGTGGAAAGGGGAACATTACCACAGATCCAAAATTGGATGTCAGTTGTCATGTTTTGTCAACCGACAGTAATTTTTCAACAGGTGGTGAAGTAAAATATTTAGAAAATTTTGATATTTTAAAAGTCGATAAAACTCCGATTGGTTTGTTTAATCCTGCTATTTATTAAAGATCTATGGGTTATAATGTTCATTTTCAAAGGTTTGAATTTAAATATATTATTACTTTGGCTCAAGAGAAGGAAATTATGGAACGAATTGGTAAGTATTTGTGTCCTGACAGTTATGTTAAAGAATCCAAAACTGGCTATGAAGTTAGAAGTCTGTATTATGATAGCCCACAGTTTTTTTATTATGACGAAAAAAATGATGGCGTTGGTTTAAGAAAAAAGATACGTTTGCGTTGTTATGGAGTTGATGAAGAATCAAGAAACAATGTTTTTTTTGAAATTAAACGTAAGAATGATGCCGTAGTAATTAAAGATAGATTTTTGCTTTCTCGAGATGAATACAACAAATTGATCAGTTTTGACGATTTATTGTTTGAAGAATTAAAAAAAGATTCTCATAGGGCCAATGTTATTGAGGAGTTTAGGTGTGAGAGGGGTTTACGTAGTATTGCCCCCAAGGTTTTAGTGGTGTATGATAGAATTCCTTTTTTGGATAGATACAACCCTTCTTTTAGAATTACCTTTGATAAGAATATAAGAGCTGCCAAGACTGATGATTTATTTTGTGATAATAAGGATTTGTTGGATGTTTTTCCCGATGGGGTAGTTATGGAAATAAAATTTAATGGTACGATGCCATTTTATATAAGGGGAATAATAGAATTTTTTGATTTACAGCGAACTTCTTTTTCCAAATATTGTACAGCTGTGGATACTTGTGGTGCCAATTCAGCTTTTATCTTTCCTTATCAAAATAGATTAAATAACAATTTAAATTTTTATTCATTTAACCAATCTTTCTATGACGGATTTAATTCTTAGTGGGGGGAGTCAGGTGACCTTGTATGCAGTAATATTGAATTTGTTACTGACTTTTGTTTTGGTGTCCTTTGTTTGTTTTCTTTACAAAAAAACGCATAGTGGGGTTTCTTATTCTCAAACTTTTGTCTTTACTTTAATAATTGTTGGTATTGTGGGAGCAATGGTGATGATGGTGGTTGGTAGTAATATTGCTACAGCTTTTGGACTTTTAGGGGCTTTTTCAATTATTAGATTTCGGACACCAATGAAAGATAGTAAAGATGCTGGTTACATATTTTTTGTTTTGGCAGTGGGAGTAGCCATTGGTACTAGTAATTATGCTATTGGTGTTATTGGTACTTTTTTGTTATCGGCGATAATTTGGTTTTTACATAGAATTAATTTTGGTTCTATAAAAAAATATGATTATTTATTGGTTTTTACCAGTACTAACGGCAGTTCTTCCAACAAATATGAAAGTATACTTAAGAAATATTTAAAATCTAGTTTGTTATTGAATATTTCGTCTAAAAAAGATGGTGAAGAAAGTGAAATTACTTATCATATTACTTTCTTGGACAAAAATACCCCAGATAGCTTTATGCAAGAAATGTCTCATGCCGAAGGAGTCAAGAACGTGCATTTAGTTACTTCTTGGGATAATGTGGAATACTAATTTAACCCCAAAACAATGTCATTATTAAAACCCAGTTTATTTTTCATTCTTCTTAAAAGATTACAAAAAAAGAGTTTTTTGTATGAATTTTATTTTAAAAATAAGCAGACTCTTGATATTGGTTGTGGGGAAGGTGAATTTCTTAATAATGACCCAGAGAATATCTATGGGGTAGATCTTAACAAGACAGCTATCGGGAGACTTTTGAACAAAGGCTGTAAAGTGAAGCTGGGGGATATAACCAAACTGGATTACGAAAGTAATTATTTTGAGGCAGTTCATTGTTCCAATGTTATTGAACACCTGAATGTGGAGGAGGCACTACAAATGATAAAAGAAGGAGCTAGGGTCTTAAAAAAGGCCGGTATTTTTGTCTTGGCCTCAGAAATGCCCACTCGTTTTTTTTTGGACACCTTTGGACATATTAAGCCCTATCCGCCAAAGGCCATAAAAAAATTACTTCGGGAAAATAGTTATGAAGCTTTTGAAGGAGTAGATAATCTGGAGTATCTAACTGAATTTTATATTGGTAATTATCATAAAAATCCAATTTTGTATGCATGTTCTTTTATTTTAGGTTTTTACCTGCCATTTTTTAGGAGAGAGTATTTTGTGATTTTAAGAAAAAAATAATTATTTTTTAGTTGGTTGGATATGAATTTACTGTTAATTACTCAGAAAATTGATAAAGATGATCCAATTTTAGGTTTTTTTCATCGTTGGGTTGAAGAATTTGCCAAACATTGTAAAAAAATAACGGTGATTTGTTTACAAAAAGGCGAATATAACTTACCAGATAATGTAAAAGTGTTAAGTCTTGGTAAACCAGCCCAAGGCTGGCCAGCCTTGGGCTGGGAAAAGTATTTGGGAAAATTGAAAGCGTTGGTAAATTTTTACAAATACATCTGGCAGGAACGAAAAAATTATGATTCAGTATTTGTGCACATGAATCATTTTTACGTTATTTTAGGTGGTTTGTTGTGGAAATTGTTGGGAAAAAAAGTTGGCTTGTGGTATGCTCATGGGCATGTACCACCAACGTTAAAATTGGTAGAAAAACTTTCTAATATTATTTTCACCTCTACAGTTAGTGGTTTTCGTTTACCAAGTAACAAATTAAAAGTAATTGGCCAAGGCATAGATACTGATTTTTTTATTCCCAATTATAATTTAACAAAACAGAATAATGATCTTATTTTAATTAGTGTTGGACGAATTAGCGTAATAAAAAATTATGAAACTATTGTTGAAGCACTTGATGTATTATACAATAAGCAAGGAATAACCAAACTTAAGTTGATTTTGGTAGGTGAGGCTAGTGTGGGTGCCGAAGACTATGAAAGAAAAATTAGAGAATTTATTGTAAATAAAAATTTATCAGTCGTAGTTGATTTTGTTGGTGCTTTGCCCAATTACCAAATAGTTGAATATTTGCAAAAAGCGGATTTATTTTTAAACTCTAGTCTTACTGGTAGTTTGGATAAGGCGATGGTAGAAGCCATGGCTTGTGCTTTGCCAGTTTTAACCTGTAACGAGTCAATGCAGGAAGTATTAGGTGGTTATCAAGATTTGTTAATGTTCCCCAAAAAAGACAGTCAAAAATTAGCATCTTTGATAAGTTCTTTTTTAAACAAAAGTTTGGAAGAAAGAATTGAACTTGGTTTGGCGTTGAGACAGCTAGTTGTAGAAAAACATAATTTAAAAGATTTTATTGTTAAAATTTTATCTCAATACTAAAATTAAATAATATTATGATGACTCCCTGGCGAGAATTATTTTATAAAAAATTAAAGGGGCTTAAATTGGAAGGTGAAGTTTTGGATATGGGTGGAGCCGTAGACGCCGATTATCATAATTTGTTTCAAAAAAAAGATGGTACTCATATTTATGTTTTAGGATTTGATAAAAATTATGGTTATGACATACAAGCTGATCTAGAAAAAGCAACCACTTTGAATAATAATCAATATGATACAGTCCTTTGTTTTAATCTTTTGGAACATATCTTTAATTATGAGAATGTTTTACAAGAAAGTTATCGAGTACTTAAAATTAATGGTCAATTTTTGTTAGCTGTGCCCTTTTTGTTTAATTTACATCCTTGTCCAGCGGATTATTGGCGTTTTTCTGGGGATTGTTTAAGAAAAAATTTGGAAAAAACTGGTTATCGCAATATTGAAGTGATAGAAATTTATACGGGTTTATTTGAGACCTTATTTCAAATTGCTTATAATTTTTATGGGTTTAATTTTTTAAGATTTGTTTTTAAAAAGATTGCTATCTTTTTGGATTTACTACTGGGTTTAATTGGCGGAATCAAGTATAAAAATTTAATTAAAAATTATCCCTTGGGTTATTTGGTAAAAGCATACAAATAAATATGGGAAACAGAAAAGTTTTGGTGGCTATTAACGATTTAAACTTTGGCGGAGCACAAAAATTGGCTGTTGAACAAGCCAATCGTTTGTTTGTTTTGGGTTACAAAGTATCATTCTTAATTTTTTTTGATAACCGAGAACAGAGTTTTGAAAAAAAAATATTGTCGGGAATTAATATCTATAAAATTAAAAATTCTAAGTTTAATTTTATAACATTTTTTAGGTGTTTTAAATTCATTTATAAAAATAGATTTGATTTAATTTTTACTCATTTATTCTTTTCTAATACTTTGGTTAGAGCTGTTTCAATATTTTTGTGGAGAAAACCGTTTATTATTTCCTATGAACACAACGTGTATACTGGACAGAAAAGTTCACTCTCTCTACAAATAGATTACTTTTTATCTAGTCGTTCTGATTTAATAATTGCCGTCTCTGAGGAGGTTAAAAATTATTTGATTGAGAAAAGGATTAATTCGAAAAAGATATTATTGGTTAACAATGGTATTAACTTGTTAGAACCAAAAAATTTAGTTAATTTAAAAAGAAAAGAATTAAATATTAGCAATGATAAATTTATAATTGTTTCGGTTGGCAATGTTGATTATCAAAAAGGTCATGATATTTTGGTTGAGGCAGCAAATTTAATTATTAAAAAATTTCCCAATTGTATTTTTTTGGTTTGTGGAAATGATAGTAATAAGGTTATGGTGGATAAGATAAAAGCCAAGATAGTTAAATATGGATTAGAGAATGAATTCAAATTACTAGGTAATAGAGCTGATGTAGAAGAAATTGTGGAAGCTGCTGATATTTTTGTGATGCCTTCTCGATTTGAAGGATTGAGCATTGCTCTGCTTGAAGCCATGTCACTTAAAAAAGCTATTGTCGTATCGGACATAGACAGTATGAAAAATATTTTGACCAATGGCAATAATGGTATATTTTTTTCTACCGAAGATCCTGTTGATTTAGCAGAAAAAATAATTGGCTTAGTTCCTGATTCTATTTTGAGAGAAAAGTTGGGTAGAGTAGCCTATTCAACGGTTCAAAATTATTCAATTGAAAATAATGTTATTAATATAATTAAGGCTGTTGAATCATTAAAAAAAAGGAAACATTATTTTTTTAATAAGTATAATTTGAATCATCAAAAATCACTTAAGTGGACAGAGAGGTCCAAAGAAGCATTGGAGTTGTTTAAAAATATAAATTTTACAAACAAAATTATAAAAATTGCTGACTTGGGTTGTGGTGATAAAAAATTATTTGAATTAATTAATAAACTTAAAAATTTGGAATTTACATATAAAGGTTTTGATATAATGCCACAAGCCGATGATGTAGAAAAAATAAATTTGTCTGAAAACGTTATTAATGAAGAGTTTGACGTTGTTTTTTGTCTTGGATTAATTGAATATTTAAAAAATATTGATTTTTTCTTTGCAAATTTAGTAAAAATATCTAACTATGTTATATTGAGTTGTGTAGTTAGTGATTATGCTGATTATAATGAAAAAGTAATTCGTAGAAAAGGTTGGGAAAATTATTTATCTGTTAAACAATTAGAGATGTTAATTAAAAAATACGGTTTTGAGATTATTAAAAGTAAAATGATTGATAACGGAGTAACTTATCTGTGTATTTTAAAAAAGATAGAAACTAAATAAAATATGAATTATTCTGTTCTCACACCTTATTTAATACCCAAAGAGTTAGAGGGTTATAAAATACAAAATATTGGCGATGGTTTTATTTTATTGGCCATTAAAAATATTCTAGAACCATTTAATGCTCTTTTTGAATTTTCAAGCAGAAAAATTTTGGTTCAAGAAGACTTTGACAAAATTAATTCTACTAAGGCTTTAATTGTAGCGGGTGCTAATCCGTTAAATGATGAATATACGATAAGCCCTAGTTTGAATTTAGAATCATTAAAAAAAATTAAAGTACCAATTATTTTTTTAGGAGTAGGTTACAGTGGTCTTGATTCGTTAAATTTAAAAATGACGAATTTAACAAAAAATATTCTTTTGCAAGTTCATTCGGGTATTGAATATAGTTCGTGGCGTTGCCCAATTACCGTAAGATATTTAGAAGCTAATATTCCAGAAATAAAATCAAAATTTTTGATGACTGGTTGCCCTGTTATTTACGGAGAAAAACTTTTGTCGGGACAGCCATTTACTGATAACCCAGAGAGAATAGCCGTCACGATTACCGAGCGTGGTAATTGGTGGGGTAGAGAGAAGAAGACTATAGATTTTGTAGCGAATAAGTTTAAAGGTAAAGAATTATTTCTAGTATTGCATCAGGATTTTACTAAGAAAAAATTAAAAACTAAGATTAAAGATTTGTTAAAATTAAATCCACCTGCCAGACTAATTCACTGGTATGCCCAATGTAAGGGTTTTAAAATAATTAAGCCAGTTTCGGTAGAAATTTGCCAACACTTTTATGACTCTTGTGATTTGCATATTGGTAGCAGGTTACATGCTCACTTGTATTGTTTAAGCAATTGTTCCAAATCATTTTTAACCTATGTTGATGGAAGGGCTACAGGTTTTTCGGAATATTTAGGTTTTCCTGCTGTGGATGTTGATAATATAGAATCATTTTTAGATTATGATTTTGAAATTTACAGAACTAATGTTTTAAAACATTATAAAAATATGAATTTTTTTATTAATTATCTAAAAGAAAAGATTTTATGAGCCCAAAAGTTTTTAAGTGTTTTGAAAAAATTATTCAAAATTATTATGAGCAAAAGTCAAAACCGTTAAGCGTAATTGAGCTTGGCGCTTATTACTGGAGTTTGCTTAAAATTGATACTTTTGCTAATTCTCGCAAAGTGGCTTTTAATCTCTCTTTTACTGATGGTGACAAATTAGCTCTAAAAGATTATGAAATAGTCGAAGGTAATATAAATAATTTACCATTTAAAGACAATGAACTTGATTGCATTTTATCCTGTTCGGTATTTGAACATGACAAATATTTTTGGAAGTCGTTTGCTGAAATAAATAGAGTAATTAAAATTGGTGGTTTGTTGGTTATAGGAGTACCAGTTTATGTTTCTCTAAAAACTGATTGTTTAAATACAACTTTAACTTATCACCGCCATGGAAAAAATTATAATGCTGATTTTTATCGATTTAGCGAACAGGCAGTTAGAGAAGTATTTTTTGAAGGATATAAAATAGTCGCCACTCAATTAGTGCGAAGATATCCCAATCCTTATTTGATAATGGCGGGTATAAAACTCTAATTATTTATTACCCTATTTATTTTATAGAAGCAGTTTAGGCCCGAGCAAATAGCTGGTTTTTGAGAGAAGAAAAAAGTTTTTTTAATTTATAAAAAGTTTCTTGGGCATATTCTCTGGCTACATAAAAAGCGAAGTGGCTGTAAGGATGTTTGATCGTGTAAATAAGTTTTGCTTTGTTAAATTTTTTTACAGCTTTTCTTTGCAAAGTAACAATTTCTTCTTTGGTAAAATTTTCAGTTTCAAAACAAGGATCAAATCTAGTGAAATCAAAGTCTCGATCTATTTCATATCCCATATTAATCGTTTGATCATAAATTTCAGTATTGGGAAGTGGGGTGAGAACAGAAAATTGGGCGTCATAGGGCAAAATCTGGCAAGCAAAATCAATGGTGTCTTCGATCATTTTTTTTGTTTCCCAGGGAAAGCCAATCATCATATAAGCTTTGGAAACTATACCAACTTTTCTACATAAAGACATGGCCTTTGCCGATTCCTCAGGTTTAATCATTTTATTTATTCTTAGAAGTGTTTCCGGAGAACTAGATTCAATACCAAAAGCAATTTCTTGACAGCCAGCTTTTTTCATTAGCCGCATTAAATATTCATCTAAGACATTTACTCGGGATAGGCAACGCCACAATATTTTTAATTTTTTTTCTAATATTAAATTACAAATATCAATTAGCCTTTGTTTATCGACTGTAAAATTATCATCATAAATTATAAAAGCCCGATAATTAAAAGTATTGTATAAGTATTCAATTTCAGCTATTACGTTTTTGGCACTACGGCGTCTATAAATTTTTCCATGAAAGTCATGGAAACAAAAAGAACATCTAAATGGACAACCACGAGAAGTTATAATGTTGGTAGCTTTTTTTAGAAAGAATTTAGAGTTATATCTTGGTAGATTAAATATTGATCGATCTACTATTGGTATTGTATCAAGGTCTTTGATTATTGGTTCTGCTTCACTAGTAATTACTTCTTCGCCTTTTTTGTACACCAAATTGGTCACTTGTTCTAATGATATTTTTTCATCTAAATAATCTAGCAGTTTAAGAAAAGTTTTTTCACTTTCACCTTTAAGGACAAAAGTTTTAATTTGTTCAACAGTTTTTCTTTTTAAATATTCTTCGGGTTCAGAAGTTGATTGGGGGCCACCGAATACCACATTGTAGTCTTTTAGTAGCTCAGCAATTTTAAGAGCTTCTTTTTTTGAACGAATAGTTGAAGTAATACCTACTAATTTTGGATTATGTTGTTTGATTTCCACAATTAAATCAGCATATTTTTTTTGTTCTATTTCTAAATCTATAATTTTAACACTGTGTCCGGCAACTTTTGCTACTGTACCAATATAGCCCAGGCCCAAAGGAGGAAAGTTGTCATAGCCTACAGTTTTTGGTTGAATTAAACAAATATTCATAGGTTTGTTGTTTCTAGTGATTTCTTAGTAGTTTCTTTTAATGATATTATTGTTGCTAATACTAAATTAAAAATGCCAGCTAATAGTTTTCCGGTCATGATTCCTATAATTCCCAGTGGGCTTAACAAAACAATTGCCGAAATTTGAATAATGGAACTGGTTATGGATAAATGTAATATTTTTTTCTGACTTTTTTTGGCGTATAAAACCGAGTAGGGAATAATAGTCGCCGAAGTAATTAAAATTAATGAATAAATTTGTGAATAAGCAATTGATTCAAGATAATTAGGGAAAAATAGTTTATAAATTATAGGAGAGATTATTATATAAATAATAATTAGTGGGATAATAATAAAAATTAATTTGAGTATTGAGGGGAGTATTTTAGCTTGCCAATTTTTTTTATCGGAATTTAAAAATTTTGTAAAAACCATTATTTGTAAAGACCTTAGCATGTCTTTCATTATTTCTGGTGGAATAACTGCAAAAAGAAAAATAGCTACCTCTTTGGCTCCCAGGTAATGGAAGATCAGTATTTTATCAAATTGTTCAGAGATTGTTTCTAGAGCGTTAATGACTGACAAATTTTTTCCATATTTAACAATTGATTTGCCGGTTGTTAAGTTGGAAGTTATCTCAGGGTTTGGGTCATTTTTTATTTTTTTAAATGTAAATTTTAGTATTATTAAATTGGTAAGAGTAATAACTGTAAAATAAACAATTAGCAAAGTAAGTATGTTGGTTGTTTGTGTAATGGTAATTATCATTGCTAAAAGATAAACTATTTTGCTAATAGTTTGGTAATAGTTTAGTTTTTTAAATTCATTTTTTCCATTAAGAATATTTACATAAATAGTAGAAGAATAAAAAAGAGGTATAAAAAAACTACTAATTAAAAAGCAAGTGAACAAAAGATTGTCGCCTTGGTAATAATAATATGCAGATAATAAGATACTAACAACTGTGCCAATAATTCCATATTGATTTTTTTTCCAAAAACAAAATAAAATATCTTTTTTTGTTGTCCCGGTAATCACTGCTTGGGTTATGGCTGTGGACATTCCTTGCAAAGTTATAATGGCAATTACTCCTATTACCGATAAGATAAATTTGTATAATCCATAAGTTTCTTTAGGTAGATTATGGGCAATAAAGACTGATAAAACAAAATTAATTAAAGCCCCAATAATTTGGTTGGAAGTAAGCCAAAAACTGCCTTTGGCAAAATAAAGCATGTCAATTCGGGTGTATTTTTGGCTCCAAATTAGCGCTGTCTTGATTTTTTCTCTAATTTTGTTAAAATTCATATGTTCGTTTTTAATTTTAGCATAAATAGGCTTAAAAGCCAATTACTTTAGGGTTTATGAAAAAAATAGGAATAATCGGTGGCTCGGGTTTAGAAAATTTAGAGTTAACGGGAAAAGTTCAAAATTTGGTTGTTAATACTCCTTATGGCAGTGTGCCTTTAAAAATTATTAGTTTTTCTGAAAAAGAAATAGTTATTTTGTCTCGTCATGGTATCAATCACATTATTCCTCCCACGCAAATTAATTTTCGGGCCAATATTTTTGCTTTAAAAGAATATGGTTGCGATTGTGTTTTGGCCACCACTGCTGTAGGCTCTTTGCGCGAAGAAATCAAACGAGGTGATTTGGTAATTCTGGATCAATTTATAGATTTTACCAAACATCGCTTGGCTACTTTTTATGAATCATTTGAACCAAATAAACCTGTGCATACGGCTATGGCTGATCCTTTTTCCGTATTTTTAAGAGAAAAATTAATTGAGAATTGTCAGAAATTAAATTTTTCGTTTCATAAAAAAGGTACAGTGGTAACTATCGAAGGTCCGCGTTTTTCTACGAGAGCCGAAAGCAAAATGTTTAAAATGTGGGGAGCCGAGGTAATTAATATGAGCACTGCTCCTGAAGTAATTTTGTGTAATGAAGTAGGTTTGCCTTATGCCTCCGTAGCTATGTCCACAGATTATGATTGTTGGAAAGAAGATGAAGAACAAGTGTCTTGGGAAGGAATTGCTAAAATTTTTGGGGAAAATGTAAAAAAAGTTACTGATTTGCTAGAAGCAACAATTTTAAGTTTAGAATAAATATGAATGATTTTATAAAAGAAAAAATTAGAACTATACCTAATTGGCCAAAAGCAGGGGTAATGTTTAGAGATATTACTACGTTGTTAAAAGATCCTGCTGGTTTTCAAGAAGTAATGAAACTTTTTTTTGAACGTTTTCAGAATGAAAAAATAGACAAAATTGTTGGTGTGGAATCTCGGGGTTTTATTATTGGTGGGGCTTTGGCCGATAGATTAAAAATTGGTTTTGTGCCAGTACGTAAAATTGGCAAGTTGCCAGCCGAAACTATTACCGAAGATTATGAATTAGAATATGGCAGTAACAAATTACAGATTCATCTTGATGCTATAAACCCTGGAGAAAAGATTTTAATTATTGATGATTTGTTGGCTACTGGTGGAACAGCTTTGGCGACTTGTAAGCTAGTTAAAAATTTAGGAGGAGAAATTGTGGAATGTGCTTTTATCATAAATTTGCCCGATTTAGGTGGAAGTGATAAACTTAAAAAACATGATTTTAAAGTTTTTAATTTAGTGGAATTTTTAGGTGAATAATTGGTTGTGCCATTTATCCACACCCTCATCTTTACCAATTACGGAGGGTGATCATAAATTGAGTATAAGACGTTTCTGTTTTTTATCATTTTTGATAAAAAACAGAAACGTCTTACTATCAAAGTTATTCGCAATGGGATATATTTGGCAGGTTGTTTCCAGATTAGTATAATTATTATACTAATCTGGAAACAATTGTATAATTGAAGAATTAGAGGAAAAAGCAAAAAATTTTCTTATCAGACAAAAATTAAGTGGAAAGTATAATTTGCGCCTATGTTTAAAAAAATAAATAGTGATTATACTTATAATTTTTCGGTTGAAGAAGAAGGTCTTTATTCAATTTCTATTTCTGCTACTTGTAAAAAAAAGAATTATTTAAGAGTAGAAATTGATGACTTGGCTTTAAAAGGTTTATTACCAAAGAGCAAGAATGAACATTTTAATATTCCACCTGCCTGGAATGGTAATGAATTGAAAGGTGTTTTGAAGACAGTTGTTTTTATTTTAAAATTGTCTAAAGGCAAACAAAGTTTAAAATTTGTTCCCAAAGGAGAAGCAGAGATTAGTTTTGAACCTGAAGTAGTTTTGTTGGCTAAAAGTGGTTTAATAACCCTATTTAAAGATCTTAAAAGTGAAGAAAGAAATTGTCAACCGTGGATAACTGTAGCCCTAATTAATTTGCCTTTGCCAATTTTGGATGCTTCAATTAGTTGTCAAAAAAAGTTTTTAGATAGTGACGAGGCTAAATTAATCATCGATGGTCAAATTCAAAAAAATACCCAAACTATTTTGCGAGGAAAAAATTGGTTTTGGAGGGGTTGGCAGCTTAAAGGAAAAATTTTGACTTCTAGATTTTATCCAAATTTACCAGCGGGGGTTCACTATATAGAATTATGGGCAGACAGAACACCGATTTTAAAAAGTTTGGATATCCTAGTAGTTAAAGAAGTTTCAATAAAAAGAATTCCCACAGTTGAGAACCCCGAGTGGACTGGCAATTTTCTTGATGATCCAGAGGAAATTATATTAGCTAGATTAATTTTTGGAGAAGCTAATAATCAACCATCTGAAGCCAAAGTTTGGGTTGGCTGGTCGGTGATTAACAGAACAAAAGCAAAATCGTGGTGGCCGGATAATATTCACGGTGTTGTCTTGCAAATTGGTCAATATGACGCTTTTAAATTGAGTGACAGAAATTTTTCTAAAATCATCAATCCTTTGGGTTTTAATAATGTTGGTCAATCAGATAAAAAAAGTTGGTATGAATGTTATGAAATTGCTGAGAAAATTATTTTAGGAAAAATTGAAAATCCGACAGAAGCAACCCATTTTCATGGTGTTGGAGTTAGTAAAGATTGGTTCGAAAAACATCAAGTTCCAAAGGGAAATTTTTTAAAAAAAATAGGTGATACTTACTTTTATTGGAGTCCGAATTAAAGAAAATATGATGTACAAATTTGGCAAAATTATTTTCTTTTTCATATTATTTTTAATCTTTGGTTTAACCATTGTTTTTTCAATTTGTCCTTCTTTATTAGTTTATATATACAGAGGTGATGATGAAAAAACTATTTGGGTTGAAACAAAATATTTCCCAATTAAAAAAAATATTTTCAGCACAAATTATTTGATAGCACCAAATGTGGAATGGTCACCTAATGGTACATATTTTTCTTTTTATGATTATGTGAGACTAGAATGGGCTACTAAAGAATGGGCGTTAAAGATTATTAATGCCAGAACTTTTAGAATAAAAACTATTTTCATAGGTGATTATAAAACTAGTGAATATAAATGGATTGATAATGAAAATGTAAGGGTCTATGAAGATGCTGGTAGTGGAGTAAGAATTTATCGGGACATAAATATTAATGTACCTGAACCATTTATTGCTACTGATCATGCTTCACCGGAATATTGGACACCAGAAAAAACATTTTAATTTTTTAAATTAATATTTTATTTATAGTGAATTTATTGAACTATGAAAATACTTTATATTGGTTCGGGGTTTGTGGGTGCTTGTAGTGCGGCGGTATCGGCCGACAGTGGCCACGAGACTTTGGTCTACGATATTGATCAAAGAAAAATTGATCTTTTGTCGTCTGGCGATCGTGATACCATTCAATCTTGCCTATACGAAGAAGGGCTAGGGGATTTGCTTATTCGTAATCGCGAACGAATTAAATTTACTACCGATTATGCGCTTGTGGAAGAGTTTTTAAATACGGCCGAAGCAGTTTTTATGTGCTTGCCTACGCCAGAAATTGGTGAAACTGGTGAGAGTAATTTAAGTTATTATTTTTCTGCTGCCGAAAAATTGGCTGAGAGTCTTTTGAAACGCAATAAAAATAAGCAAACTCAATACATCGTGATTATCAACAAGAGCACTGTGCCAATTGATATGATAAATAAAACTGCGGAAATTATGGATAAAAGCCAAGTAAAAAATTATGGTGTGGTTTCTAACCCAGAATTTTTGGTAGAAGGCAAAGCAGTGCAAGATTCACTTCACCCCGATCGCGTGGTAGTAGGTGCTTGGACCGAAAAAGATTTTGCGATTATGCGTCAAGTTTATAATCGTTTTTATAATTCGGCAAATGTAAAATATTTGGAAGTAAATCCCAAAGAAGCGGCGGCCGGAAAATTATTGGCCAATTTTACTTTGTTTAATAAATTGGCAATTTGTTTTGATGTAATTGGCCGTACTTGTGAAACTTTTAGCGATTTAAAATTTGAAAATTTACGGCAGATTTTAACTAGCGACCCTCGTATTGGCACTTGGGGTATGTATGATAGTTTGTATGCTGGTGGTAGTTGTTTTATCAAAGATGCGCGTTCATTGTCGCACCAATTACAAACTGCGGGGCAAAACGCGGTAATGGTCAATGAAACTTATTTGGCCAACAAGCGCCAATTGGAATTGTTTATGAGTCGGGCAGAGAAAGAAGTCCTTCGACCAGCTCAGGATAAATCTAATTTTTCTTGGACTGGTAAAAAAGTTGCCTTACTTGGTTTGGCTTTTAAACAAGCCACCAATGATATTCGTAATTCTCCGGCAATTGATATTGTACGGATTTTACAAGAAAAACAAGTAGGTGAGATTCGTTGTTTTGATCCAGCGGCAATGTTTTGGTTTAAAACAATATTTCCCGAAAATGAACAGATGAAGTATTGTGAGAGTGAGGTAGATTGTCTTGGTTCGGTCTCCCCCTTAACAAAGGGGGACGAAGGGGGATATTCGCCAACAACCCCCCAACCCCCCTTTATTAAGGGGGGGAATAGTGACTGTATTGTTGACGTTGTCATCATCGCCACAGACTGGCCACAATTTAGAAATTTAACTACTAGTTTATTAAATTTAAAAAACAAACCACTTATAATGGACGGCCGGCGCATGCTCTCGGGAGATTACGAAAAATTAAAAGAAAATGGTTTTGTAGTTATTCCAGTTGGGGGACAGGTAGTGAAGTAAAAAATTATTTTGTAGAGACGTCCCGAATGCGGGACGTCTCTATTTTATTATTGACAAAAATATTTTTTAGTGTTTAAATTAGTTTGCGTGAACCACGTCCCGAGGGACAAATGGCCAAGGCGAAGTTGCCCTTCCTGTTGCGTTTGGACTTGGGGGAACCCATTCCTTTCTACCCCCAGAGTCCGGTGTGTACCGAGCCCAAGAGCAAGCGGCGCTACCTCTTGCTCTGCACGAGCTTGATGGTTGGGGTGCTCACCTTCATCGAGAACCCCGCCAAGATCGTGCACTCCGACGGCGGGCTCGCCAAGCTGATGTTGCCCAAGGGCGCCAAGCCCGGCGACAAGCTGATCCCTGTGCGCAGGAGCCACAAGTTCAAGTGCTACTGGGCCAGGATCGCTGCGCCCACCACCACCACCACCAAGCGCTAGGTGCGCGCCATGCTCTTTTCTACTGGACCGCCCTGTCTTGTACGATTATTCAATTGTACAGCAGGCCAAGACCACATCCCCAGCCTGTTTAGTTTTTAAAAGATTAAAAATTGAGCAGGCCTGCCTGCCGGTAGGCAAGGAGAAATAGGGATGTGGTTTTTGTTTTAGTTAATTTTTTTGAAGCGATTATTTTTTTGTGATATAATATTGTCATTATTTTTTTCTGTCATGCTGAACTCGTTTCAGCATCTTCGCGTCATTCCCGTGTAGACGGGAATCTTACAAACAAAAAAAGATCTCCGCCTACGCGGAGATGACGCATAAAAAAGATTCTGAAACCTGCCTGCCGGTAGGCAAGGTAAATTCAGGATGACAATGTAACAAAACAATATGTTTAATAAAAAAAATTTCTTGGTGACAATAATTATTATTGTGGCAGTATTGTTGGTAGGTGGCGGGGTAACGTGGTACAAAAATTGCCAAGAGTATGTAAAAAGAGGTTTGGCAAAAAACACTTTTCCGTACACAAAATATAATCAAGATGAGTTGAATAGTTTGTATTCACAATACCCATTGGAAAATGTGGCTACTACTCAAACTCCCGAACAAACTTATCAAAAATTTAGAGAATATTTAAAAAATCAAGATATTGATGGGGCATTGAGTTTGATTTTTGAACGTTATCGAGCAGAATATAAAAAAGCTTTTGAAAAAGCAAAAAATGAGGGCAAAGTTTTAGAATTGTATAAAGCCTTGCCTGAAACTTTACAAAAAGTTAGTTGTTATGACACGATTTGTACTTACAAAATTGGAAATAAAGATGTTGAAGTTGAATTTGTGAAAAATTTGCAAGGTGTTTGGTTGATTGAATCAATTTAAAATACCAATATGCCAGAAAGGAGAAAGAAAATTTGGGGCTGGGGCTTTTTATTTGGTTTGGTATTTATTTTGATTCTCTTTATTTATTTGTCCGAGGATTCTTATACCTACGACACCAAGGTAGCTCACCCGGGAATTGTGGATGCAGCCGTAAAACTTTATAATGAAAAAAATCCTGATAAAAAAATTACTGTTCAACAAACAATTTGGTTGCGTGAAGGCGCAATGGACGAAGATACTCCCACTCGTTGGCTTAATCATTTTTATGATCCCGTGTATAACCGCGGGATTTGGTTTACAGATCAACAATTGTCGGCCAAGGCCTGGTATGATAGTTCTTTTACGCAAAAAATGTTTGCTTTGGGTGATTTTAGTTGGAGCAGAGCTTTGAATGATTATGTAAATAATGATCAAAAAATGGCTTTTATTGGTTTGGGGCATACTTTGCATTTATTGGCCGATATGACTGTGCCAGCTCATACTCGCGATGATATTCATGTTATTCCTGGTGATTCTTATGAACAGTATTTAAAAAGCAATTGGAAAAATATTCCTAAAGGGGAATATGTAGAAATTACTGATTTGGATAGTGCGTTTGATGAATTAGCTGGTTTTACTAATAATAATTTTTATAGTGATGATACAATTGTTAATGAAAAATATATTTTTCCTAAATTTGACGTCAAAGAAAAAGTTGGTGATTATTTGATTAAAAATTTAGGAGGTAAAAAATATAAACTTCTTTATAAAAAACAAACTGCTTTTGAAGGGATAGAAGATATATACGTTTTTAAATTTAATGATTTAGTCCGTTATGACTACTCCCAACTCCTCCTCCCCAAAGCCATTGGCTATAGTGTCGGAGCAATAAAATTATTTTTTGATGAAGCAGAAAAATATCAAGGAGAAATTACTGAAAGTAGAATTAATTCTTTAGGTTATACAGATTATTTACTTGGCAAAGGCATTAGTTTTTTGGGTGAATTAAAAGATTATTTTAAAACGAAAACCGGTGATAATACTGTGATTACTGAAACGCCTCCAGAAATTAAAACTACCACAGAAAACACTCCTAAAACCGAAACCAAACCGGCTGTGCCAGTAGTCGTGGCACCAATAGTAAAACCCATTGTTACCTTGCCTGTAGAGCCCAAAAATGAGCCCCAAAGCCCAATAATCCCTGTTTTAGATATTCCAGCTCCGGAAACAGAAATACCCTTGCCAGAGCCTGTTTCTACTACTCCGCCAGTGGTCTATCCTGGCAATGGTGGACATGATGGTGGTAGTAGTGATAATATCTCTGGTAACACTTGTACAGACGCATTATTATGCGTCTCTACACCAACTTCTACCATTCCCGACCCGATTGTGCCAACTACAACTCCAACCTCCACTATTCTTGATCCAATTGTTCCGACTTCCACTTGTACAGACGCAACATCTTGCGTCTCTACAACTACACCACCGATTGACCCACCTCCGACTTCTACTCCAACTTCTACACCTCCAGACACAACGCCCCCAGAATTGCCAATTATAAATATTACGCAAACAAATTTTGTGACGCCAACTTTACAAATCACTTGGGAAAGTGTTGGAGCAATTGCTTTTGCTTTGGAATACAGAGTGGGGGATTCGGAAAATTTAAGTGGCATAGAATATCTTAATTTAACTACTAGCACCACCAGTACAGTTTGGGAATTTGTGGGCGAAAAATTAAAAGTTTATCAATTTCGTGTGCAAGCAGTAGACGAAGTTGGCAATGCGACCGACTGGGTAGAAAGCGATACTGTAATTCCGGATTGGCCAAAAACAATAATAATCAATGAAATTGCTTGGATGGGTACTGGCCCCACACCAGATCAAAAAAACGATGAATGGTTGGAACTTTATAATAATACGGAGGCAGAAATTGATTTGAGTACTTGGCAAATATTAATTAATAGTCAGCCCCTGACTTGGAATAAAATTAATACCAAAATTTCCGCCGGTGGTTATTATTTATTGGAACGTACCGATGATAGTTCTGTAGTAAATATTCCAGCCGATGGTTTCTTTACCATTTCCGGTGGCCTTAATAATAGCGGTGCAAATTTAAAATTAGTTAATAATGGCCAGACAATTGATGAAATAAATTGTGTTAGTGGTTGGTATGCGGGACTAATTGCCAATAATAAATATCGAAGCATGCAAAGAATTTTTGCTAATCAGCCAGGGTCTATGGTGAATAATTGGCAAACAGCGTTGGGTGCGGCGCCCAAAGCTAAAGTTTCTGGTGGAGAAGTAATCTATGGTTCACCAAAATTGTCAAACCAAGGTTATTGGCTTTTATATGGTGATTTGTCAAATTATTATAATCAAGCAATTACCAGTAATGTTTTGCATTTAACCAAAGATAATAGCCCATATTTTATTGGTTATCAAGTAACTATTCCTAGTACTTTAAAAGTAGAAATAGATCCTGGAGTAATCTTGGTGGGTTTTGATCGTTCATCTTTTATAGATGTAAGTGGGGAATTAAACTTACTTGGTACAGAAACAGAGCCAGTTATTATTACTTCTGCACTGGATAGTAATTATTTTAATCAGAATTATTTAGCTTTTACAAATTTAACTGCAGGTGAACCAGCGCCAGGGGATTGGAGTCGGATTCAAGTAAAACAAGCTGGGAAATTTACTGCCAATTATACAAACTTTTTTTATGGCGGAGCCAGGTTTTTAAAAAATAATGGCTGGGTGTATGGTGATTTTGTGGCCCAAGTAATTCGTAATTTGGGAGGAACAGTGGAAATAAATAACACTACTTTTAATAATAATTATTTGGAAACTCGCTCAGCCGAATTGGGATCAAATGCAATTCTTTGGAATGAAGCGCCACCAGCAGGTACTGCCAATTTAAAAGTAGAAAATTCACGCTTTAATGGCGGGAATTTGGCAATCAAAAATACTAGTGAGGTAGAATCAATAATTAGTAATAATTATTTTACTGAATTTCAAAGTGCCAATGGTCCAATTGATACTTCGTTTTTAAAAACTAGTTTAGAAAACAATGAATTAGTAAACAATTTACTTGATCGAGTAGAATTCGGCCAATTAATTTTAAATAGAGACGTGACTTTAACTGGTGACAACAATTATTCTTTTAGTACTATCAATGTACCAAGTGATTATACTTTAACCATTGAACCAGGAGTTAATTTGTATTTAATTGGTGATTTTGTGGTAAATGGCAATTTGGAAGCACAGGGCACAAGTGAAGCACCAATAAATATTTTACCCAAAAATGAACATTGGGGAGTATTGTCTTTAAATAATGCTAATACAAATTTAGCTTACACAAATTTGGAATTAGGTAATCATTCAAGCGTTAGTTCGGTTTTTACTCGGGGTATGATTACGGCAAATAATTCTAATTTAACACTAGAAAATGTAAATTTAAAAAATTCCGAACGTCCGGCCAACATGATTTATGCTAAAAATAGTGCTTTACAAATAGATAATAGTCGTTTAGAATGGATAGAGGAGTGGAACGATCCTGGAGACTGGATTATTGCTGGTATTATTGTAGACGGTGGGTCTTTGGCACTCACAAATAGTTATTTGGATAATATGGATTATGGTGTGGAATTTTTGGGTGGAGCGACTTTTGATCCTCTAAATTTGTTTACTAATACTTTTTCTAGAATTACACTTGGTAATTGGTGGCCTTTAATTCCTAATTAAAACTATTTATTATGTCACATTATTTAGTCACTGGTGGAGCTGGATTTATTGGCTCCAATTTAGTAAAAAAATTAATTGCTCAAGGCCATAAGGTGCGAGTTTTTGATAATTATTCGGGTGGGAAAAAACCTGAGCGCCTATTTCCCGAGGTAGAATATATTGAAGGGGATATTAGAAATTTAGCAGATTTAAAAAAAGTAATGATTGGTATTGATGGCGTGTTCCATACGGCTGCCATTCCCCGCATGCCATATTCTGTAGAACAACCTTTGGAAACCAATGAGGTAAATGTAACTGGTACTTTGCAAGTGCTTTTGGCAGCCAGGGATGCAGGTGTAAAAAGAGTGGTCTATAGCGCCTCTTCTTCGGCTTATGGCGATCAACCCGCCTTACCATACCAAGAAACCATGAAAACCCGTCCTATGAGCCCCTATGGCCTGCAAAAGTACATCGGTGAGGAGTATTGCAGGCTGTTTTTTGAGCTCTACGGCCTACAAACTGTGTCCCTGCGGTATTTTAATGTTTATGGTCCTTTGATGGACCCAGAGGGCGCTTATGCCCTAGTAATTGGTAGATTTTTGAAGCAAAAAATGGCAGGTGAGCCAATGACTGTCTGTGGCGATGGCGAGTATTATCGTGATTATACTCATGTAACAGACGTAGCCGAGGCTAATATTTTGGCTATGACAACAGAAGGAATTGGCAAGGGCGAAGTAATAAATATTGGTAATCATGATCCGCATTCAGTAAATGAATTAGTAAAATTAATTGGTGGAGATTTTGTAAATGTGCCAGCTCGGGCTGGAGATCCACGTAAAACTGATGCGGACAACACTTTAGCAAAAAATCTTTTAAATTGGCAGCCACAAATTGCCTTGGCCGAAGGGGTAGAAATGTTGAAAAAAGAGTGGAATATTGCTTAAAACAAAAAATGACCGTCTAGTATTAGCTAGGCGGTTTTATTGACTTTTTTCGCTTAATTATATATAATCAAAGCACTTTTGGGTCTGTCATCCTGAGCTTGTTTCAGGATCTATCCTAAAGTCATATTTGTTAAGTAAAATAATCTTAAGAAAGACCCTGAAACAAGTTCAGGGTGACAATTTTATGAACGTCTCAGAACTAGCTCGAACACTTAGAATAAATACTCACGAATTACTGGAAATTTTACCCAAGTACGGTTTTGATGTTGGTTTGCGAGCCGTAAAGATTGATGACCGAGTGGCCGAGAAAATTACCCGTCAATGGAAATATATTAAAAAAGAATTAGAAGAAAAGAAAAAGAAAGAATTAGAAGAGAAAAAAATAAAAGAAAAAGAATTACGTAAAGAGAGTGGTCAAACAGTTATTTTGCCGCATTTAATTACCGTTCGCGCTTTTGCCGAAAAATTAAATTTACCAGTTAGCCAAATTATTACCGAACTCATGAAAAATGGTATTTTGGCCAACCAAAACCAAAATATTGACTATGAAACTGCCGCGATTATGGCCGAGGATTTGGGTTTTACTGTACAAAAAGAAATTGGTGAAAAAATTGACGTAGCTAAAGAAGAAGAAATGAGTAAAGCTTTGGAAGAAGCTTTGAGTAAAGTAAAAAATCTAGAATCACGTCCACCGGTCGTGGTAGTTATGGGCCATGTAGACCATGGTAAAACCAAATTACTAGATGCAATTCGCAGTGCCAATGTAATTGATACGGAAGCTGGTGGTATTACCCAGCATATTGGTGCTTATCAAACTGTTTGGAAAGATCCCAAGACCAAAGAAGAGCGCGCGCTTACTTTTATTGATACTCCTGGCCACGAAGCTTTTACGGTAATGCGTAGTCGTGGTGCCAAAATTGCCGATATTGCCATTATGGTTGTAGCCGCCGATGATAGTGTAAAACCACAAACCGAAGAAGTAATAAAAATTATTCAAGCTGCTAAATTACCACTTGTCGTGGCGATTAATAAAATAGATAAAGAAGGCGCTGATCCAACTCGCGTGCGCGCTGATTTGGCGCAACGTGGTATTCAATGTGAAGAATGGGGTGGTAATGTGCCAATGGTAGATATTTCTGCCAAACAAAATTTAAATATTGATAAACTTTTGGATGTTTTATTATTGGTCGCCGATATTAATGCCGAAAAAATTCAGGCTGACTCGGGCATCCCAGCTGTGGGTACAATTATTGAATCACATGTAGACAAAGGCATGGGTCCAGTGGCCACAGTATTAGTTCAGGCTGGTACACTGGTGGCCAATGATCCATTGGTAGTAAATAATGAAATCTATGGCAAAGTGCGGGCTATGAAAAATTATAAAGGTGAAAATATTTTAAAGGCCATTCCTTCTACTCCCGTACAAATTATTGGTTTTAAAGTGGCTCCCGAAGTTGGCGATATTTTAGATGTGGGACGAGCCGAATTTGCCGAAAAAATTGATGTGCGTGCCAAAAAAGGCTTGCAAACTGGTGCCGAAAAACATACTGTAGTTGCTACTTCCAAAAATGAAGAAAATGAAGAGGCGAAAAAGACTTTAAATTTGTTAATCAAAGCCGATGTTTTGGGTTCTTTAGAAGCAATTATTGGTTCAATGGAAAAAATTAAACACGAAGAAGTGGGCGTAAAAATTGTTGGTAAAGGTTTGGGTAATATTACCGAAGATGATGTGCACAAAGCCGAAGCTGGTGGAGCAATTGTCGTTGGTTTTAATGTTAATGCCAACAATGATGTTGCCGAATTAATGCGTGATAAAGAGATACAATTTAAAGATTATAGTATTATTTACGATTTAATCAATTGGGTAAAAGAAGAATTAGGAAAATTATTAGCTGTAGAAAAAATTGTTACCGAATTAGGCAGAGTAAAAATTTTGGCAATTTTTAGAACCGATAAAAATGTAATGACTGTTGGTGGTCGAGTAGAAGATGGTAAAGTAAATATTGGTTCGTTGGTCAGAATAAAACGCGAAGGCGAGATAATGGGCACAGGAAAAATTTCTGAGTGTCGGGTTGGCCAGGGGGTAATGAAAGAAGTAGCGGCTGGCACCGAATGTGGTATGCGTTTTGAAGGTAAGACCAAAATTGAAGTTGGTGATGTTTTGGAAATTTATAAAGAAGAAAGCAAAATTCGTTTATTAGTTTTAAATTAATTTTTATGACTAACACAACCGCTGATTCAATGGAAATGGAATTACATGGTGAAGAATTGCACCAACAGTCAGAGGCTGTAGAACAAAAAAAAGCAAAACCAGGCCATTTGGAAATTTTGTATGGCAATGAATTTAAAAAAAATAATACTGCTCATTTAAAAAATGGCGCTGAGGTAAATGTAGAAGCAGTTAGTTTGCCAAGTTTTCAAGATGGAAAAACTCAATTATTAACCAGAGCAGTAGAACACGAAGGCGAAACCGGTGATGCTGGGCAAGATGATGCCGAAGATGTAAGGCAAAAAAATGTAGCCGAAGTTTTAACCGAACGTGAAGTTGATAAAAATTTAGTTGAAACTTTAGACAGAATTTTTCGGAGTTTTGGTGATCAGGTGGGTATGGTAAAAAAGGGTGATAGCATAGGTTTTGACCCTTGGAAAGAAGGGCATAGATTTGATTTTAATAAATCTTTGAATTTTGTAATAGCAGAATCACGCGCCGAAGAAATGAAAGCTTTGATAAAAAATCCTCCAGCGGCCAGTGCTGGTGAAATGGCACCTGCCTTTGCAGTCAAACCACGTTTTGATTGGTTTGCCCAAGAAGACGGAAAGAAAAAATTGGGTATGGTATTTTATTACGAAGCTCCCGATGGTAAAGAATCCAAGCCTGTAGTATTTTTATTTGGTAAAGAAAAAGAGGAGAAGGATGAAGAAAAATCCTCCTCCGCTGAAGCTATGGAGGATAAGCCAGAAATAAATACATAGTTATCCACTCTTGCTAGCAAAACTCACTAATGCTAAAATAGACCCTGCACCAGAATGGTGCAGGGTAATTTTTAATAATAATATATTATGTCAGAAACAATGTTGACTGATCAAAATTTTGATCAAGAGGTTTTAAAATCAAAGGTACCAGTGTTGGTAGATTTTTGGGCACCTTGGTGCGGTCCTTGCCAAATGATGGGTCCTTTAATAGAAGAATTAGCCAAAGAGTTAGATTCTAGCAAAGTTAAGATTGCCAAACTCAATGTCGATGATAATCAGGTGATAGCTGGAAAATATCAAGTAATGAGCATTCCTACTTTTTTGGTTTTTAAAGCTGGAGAAGTGGTGGATCAAATGGTTGGTGGGGTGTCAAAAGAAAAATTAAAAGAAATGATTGAAAAACATTTATAATTTTTAAATTATTTTGTATGTCAAAATATTGGAAAATCATTTTAGCAATAGCTTTGCCAGTAGTTGTGTTATTAGTTGTTCTTTTTGTTTTTTTAAATTTAAATAATAGAGAGTCAACTAGTAATTATGGAATGATGGGTGGAGGCTATGGAGTAAGTAGCGGTCTGGCTTTAAACAAAGAAGCTTCGGTGTCAGATTCTTTTGCTGTGCCACAAATGATGGAAATTTCTAATTCAGATGAAAGACCAGCAACGGGCGGTAGTACTACTGTTACCGATCGTTTGATTATTAAGACCGGTTCTTTGTCTATGGTGGTTAATGATGTAAAAGAAACAATTGTAAAAATTTCTGATTATACCAAAGCTAAAGGCGGGTTTGTGGTAAGTAGTGAGACTAGTAAAGCCGGAGTTGCCCCTTATGGCGAAATTACAGTGCGAATTCCTGCAAAAATTTTTGACAACGGAGTAATTGACATAAAACAACTAGGTCAAGTAGAAAGTGAAAGTGTGAGTGGCCAAGATGTAACTGAAGAATTTGTTGATCTTGATTCGCAATTAAAAAATTTGCGTGCAGCCGAAGCACAATTTTTGCAGATTATGCAACGAGCGACAAAAATAGAAGACGTTTTGGCAGTACAAAGAGAATTAACCAATGTTCGCGGTCGAATTGAAAGTATACAAGGTAGAATGAAATATTTACAACAAAGTGCTGATCTTTCTACAATAACTGTTTATTTATCTACTGATCCAAATGTTTTACCAACTGTTGATGACACCAACAAATGGAAACCTTGGGCCGAAGTAAAAACTGCCGCCAGAACTCTCTTGGTTGTGGCCAAAGGTTTAGCAAATTTTGTTATTTGGTTGGTTGTGTACATTCCTCTGTGGATAGTAATTGGTTTAGTAATTTGGGGTGTAATAAAACTTATAAAAAAGAAACAAAATCTTTAAAATTATGAATAATCCTTTTGAAAATGCCATGTCACAATTGGACAAGGCTGCCAAAATCATGAATTTGGATAAAAATATTCATGAAATTTTAAAACAACCAGACAGAATTTTGACTGTTGCTGTACCAGTAAAAATGGATAATGGCGAGGTAAAAGTTTTTACCGGGTTTAGATCACAGTTCAACGACGCCTTGGGTCCTTACAAAGGTGGTATTCGTTATCACCACAATGTTAGTTTAGATGAAGTAAAAGCTTTGTCATTTTGGATGATGGTAAAATGTGCCACGGTAAATATTCCTATGGGCGGTGGTAAGGGTGGAATTATTGTAAATTCCAAAGAATTAAGTCAAGGTGAATTAGAAAGAATGTCTCGTGGTTATATTCAAAAAATTTGGCGTAATGTTGGGGCACAAATTGATGTACCCGCTCCAGACATGTATACCACACCAACTATTATGGGTTGGATGCAAGATGAATTTGAGAAATTGTTAGGTCACGCTGACCCCGGCTTTATTACTGGCAAAGCTATAAAAGATGGTGGATCCGAAGGTCGAGAAACTGCCACTGCTCAAGGTGGGGTTTATGTCGTTCGTGAATTAGCCAAAAAGTTAGGTTTAAAACCAAATGAAACAACTGTGGCTGTGCAAGGCATGGGTAATGTCGGTGGTTTTATGGCCAAAATTTTGGCTAGTGATGGTTACAAAATTGTGGCGATTTCTGATTCCAAAGGCGGAGTTTACAACGAAGCTGGTATTGATATAGCTAAAGCGGAACAAATTAAAAAAGATGGGGGAATGCTTGGTTGTTATTGTTTAGGAACAGTTTGTAGTTTGGAACAAATGCCTAAAGATGGTCCTTGTAAACATGTTTCTAATGAAGAAATTTTGGAATTACCTGTAGATATTTTGGTACCAGCTGCTTTGGAAAATCAAATTACTGCTGACAATGCTCACAAAATAAAAGCCAAAGTAGTAGTAGAAATGGCCAATGGCCCAACTACTCCAGAAGCAGATGAAATTTTAAAAGAGCGAGGAATTATTTTGGTACCAGATGTTTTGGCCAATGCCGGGGGAGTAACGGTGAGTTATTTTGAATGGGACCAAAATGTAAAAAATGAACGTTGGACCGAAGCAGACGTGTTTGCTAAATTAGAACCAATTATGATTCAGGCTTTTAATGAAGTTTGGGAAACAAAAGAAAAATATAATATTACTATGCGCGAAGGAGCATTTGTTAAGGCGATTGAAAGAGTGGCAAGTAAAATGAAAAACAAATTGTCATCCTGAACTTGTTTCAGGATCCCTGGGATGCTGAAACCTGTCTGCCGATAGGCAGGTGAATTCAGCATGACAAATAAACGAGCTCCAAATTATGGAGCTCGTGTAGTTTACAGAGAGTGGAACGACGTCGACGGTCGCTCCACATCTCCTTGCGTCGTTGCCGACGCCCCCAGTACCACTTGCATCACGCCGTTGTCAGCTGATGCTACTCAGGAGCCCGATGCTCTTGAAGGCCAAGATGCCTGGTCCGAAGAACAAGAGCATCGTGATGGTGAGCAGTAGCTCGAAGAGATCGACGTCGTCGTCCTTGTGGCCACTGTTCCAGACCTTCCCGATGAACTCGAGAACCCTGGTCGCGATCAGCAACATGAGATCCTCCCGACTCAATTGGTGGTACATTCACTAAGTAGCTTAATATAGTACTATTTAGAAGTCAATATGCCCGAACTACCAGAAGTAGAGACAATCAAAGAAGATTTGAAAAAGAAAATTATTAATGAGCGGATAGTTAAAGTTTGGTTATCATCAAAAGCAATTATAAAAAATAGTCGTGCGAGTTTTGTAAAAATAATAAAAAATAATAAAGTTGTAAATATTTCTCGGGTTGGTAAGTTATTAATTTTTGTTTTAGCAAATGAAAATTATTTATTAATTCATTTAAAAATGACTGGGCAGTTAATTTTTCGACGAGGTAAAGAAATAATTGCTGGTGGGCATCCCGAACCAGCAATTACTGAATTGCCAAATAAATTTACCAGAATTATTTTAGAATTTAAAAATGATGGGCAATTATTTTTTAATGATATCCGTCGTTTTGGTTATTGGCAATTGGTTAATCAACAGGAATTATTTAAAATTAAAAGCAAATATGGCCCTGAACCACTAGCCAATCAATTTACTTTTAATTATTTAACAAAAATTTTGGCTAATAAAAATAAACCAATAAAAGTAGCGCTAATGGATCAAGATAAAATTGCTGGTATTGGTAATATTTATGCCAGTGAAATTTGTTTTAAGGCTAAAATTAACCCTCAAAGAAAAGCCAAAAGTTTGTCCAAAAAAGAATTGTTGGCCACACACCAGGCTTGTAAAGAAGTTTTAAAAATTGCCATTAAAAATCGCGGTACAACTTTTAGTGATTATGTAGATACGGCCGGGCGGGGAGGGTATAATATTAGTTTTTTAAATGTTTATGATCGTGAGGGTAAAAATTGTAAAGTTTGCCAAAAAGCCAAAATAATCAAAATAGCCCAAGGTGGTCGAAGTAGTTTTTATTGTCCTAGGTGTCAGAAGTAAGTCAAAAAACCCGCTGTTGACATTTTTTTTGTTTTTCGGTATAATTCTGGGCACAATTATGCTTGTGTCGTCAAAGCTTCGTAAGCGAAGTCGCGCCGTTGTAGCTCAGATGGTAGAGCACCTCCATGGTAAGGAGGTGGTCCGCGGTTCAATTCCGCGCAACGGCTCTTGGGCTTTTTAAATGCCTTTAAAATATTTAATAACTAAAATTAATTTTATGCCATCAAAAGAACGCGAGAACATGATTAAATTGGAATGTACAGTTTGTAAACATACCAATTATTTCACTCGAAAAAATAAAAAAATATTAAAAAATAGACTTGAATTAAAAAAGCTTTGTAAGTATTGCAAAATACACACCTTGCATAAAGAGACAAAATAAGTTAAAATAGTCCCGTTCCTTGCGGGACTTTTTACATGGGCGCGTCGTATAATGGTAGTACTACGGTCTCCAAAACCGTTAGCGATGGTTCGATTCCTTCCGCGCCTGCAAAACAAAACCCCACTCTTTGTAAAGAGTGGGGTTTTAAAATATTTTGGGGTTGGGGGAAGTTGGCCAGGCAACTTCCCCACATCTATAATAAAAGAGCTTGCGCTCTTAGGTGTCTTTCCCGACACAGAGTCGGTGTGAGTGAAAGGGATTTAATCCCGATTTTTTCGGAGATCAATCTAGACCTACCAACTCACGAAAGCAAGGGCGAACCCTAGCACGAAAGACAAGTAAAAACTACTGGCAAGGCTATTAAAACATACTTAGTATTGTTTTGTCAATTTTAAATAAAAACAAACCATTTTTAATGGTTCATTTTTCTTCCTTTGTAATCTTAAAATTACAAAGGAGGAGACCGCCTATTTAAACGCCGGCGGAGGGCAAAGGTGCTAATCCTGATGGTCAGGATTCGGGCAGACGGCGCAGAGGACCCCCGCGGAAAACAGGAGTACAGCTAATACGACCGCGACAGCCGAAAGGACGACACTCATTTTCTCCCTCCTTAGGAGAAAACGGTTTGTTAATATTAAGACTACTCTTTTTTTAAGTTTTTGTCAATACTAGGGCAGTCTTTTCCAATCAATAGATGAGCCCCAAATCTATCCACACCGTTGGTCAAATGAATTAAATTGTTTGATGTTCTGAAACACGAAAAGATTTGAATA
>Ga0076113_111_pt1 | contig 63794 bp, 63 predicted proteins | sample RifGroC2_FD_67670 | JGI IMG/M metagenome (GOLD analysis project Ga0076113, IMG submission 67670) | Parcubacteria (Magasanikbacteria) bacterium GW2011_GWC2_37_14
AAAGAGTTTTTGCTTTCTAATAAGTTTGTGGAGTAGAACCGCCCGAGCAATACATCACTTAACACCTCGATAAGCGGCTCCAGAAAATTTCCTTAATTATAGTAATATGGAGTAAAATTTTCTTCCGACCCAAATTTCAATTCTTTCTTTTCTTTATTAACTGTAATAATGAAGAAAGAATTGAAACTTCGCTTCATCGGGAAACGTTATCGGAAATATTGCTTTTTGACAAAATACTTTTAAGGGACTGTCAACCAAAAAAGGTGCAATATGCACAGCCGAGCCGCGATGGACCAGCTACGCGCGTACGAGGAAGCCGTACAGTCGCCCTGCAGATGTCGAATCTGCGGACGAGAGTACTATCCTCAAAGGGGGGACGAACCGTGCCATCACGAGGAAGAGACGGCTGGTGAACAGCCGATCGTCGAGGAGGAACACACATGACGTCCCACGGGCGAGGCCGACACCACGTCGGCGCTCGCCCAGTCCCTTAAAAGTATTTTGTAAGAAAAAAAGAAAAAGCAATACATCCGATAACAGCCGATATGCGGTTCAAAAATAGTGCCCACTGAATTTTAATGGTGGCACTATTTTTTTCACCCAAATTTTGGCCTTTTCTTTTGGGTGATAAAATGGTAAAATATATGTGCTATGCAAGTATATAAAACTAAAATAAAGAAATTTCCTGGCACACAGTTTCACGAAGTACACGGACCGGCTTTCGGCCTTTATACCGAAATCAAAAAGAAAACAAAACGCCGAGTATATGTTAGGTCGGCGTATTTTAATAAAGATAAGATATTCCTTGATTTGTTCTGGCATCATCTATTTGAAAAGTCTAACTGGCGGGATAGAGTCAGACGCATGAAGTATTTCGCTTGTGCTATTGAACTCATCCAAAAATCACACTTTGAACCAAAAACAAAGGAAAACCCAAACAAACAAGGCGAAATACTTCATCGCTTTTATGGCACTACTGCAGAGAATGAGTTATTTTATGTACAAATCAAGGAAGACAAGAAAAAAGATCAAAAGTTTTTGATTTCAGTATTTCCATCAGATGGTGGTATGGAATAAAATAAAAAAAGACCCTCCGCTAAGTGTGGTGTATAAACCACGGCCGAAAGCCTTTTTCTAAATATATTGTATAATATCTTTAAAACAATGTCAAGATGTGTCTGTGGACGAAAAGAAAAGGCCAAAACTTCGCATATCGGCGTACGTTGTGACGGAATCACTCGCGCGAGCTCGTGTATTTCCGTCACAATGGGGCGCGCTTCCAGCGTTGTTGCGCTCCATCACTCGCTCCGCTCGTGACTGGTCGCTACATCCCGCCATCCCATAAGCCTGTGGGCTTCTGGTCTGACGGGACGTCGCATAAGCGCGCCCCATTATCTGAAATTTTTTGTCCCTTAGCGCAACTAACATGGAAAATATAAAACTGCGACAATTTGAGGAAAAAGACAAAGAGGCTACCTACAATCTCCATATTGAGGGCTTGAAACAATCCGAAAGTTTTATCGATGATCCAAAAGCCAGAGAACAGCTTGACCAAGACCTGAAAAAGATTCGGGAAGAATATATTGATAGTGACGGAGAATTTTTTGTAGCCATAATTGATGATAAAGTAGTAGGCATGGGCGCCTTGAGAAAAGTAGATGACATCACTGCCGAAATAAAAAGAATGAGAGTTAAGCCTGAGCTTCAGGGCAAGGGAATCGGCGCCTTAATTTTGGATAAGCTAATCGAAAAAGCAAAAGAGTTAGGCTACAAAAAATTGCTTTTGGATACATCGATAAAACAAATTGTCGCACAAAGATTATATGAGTCGCGTGGTTTTAAGGAAAGTAGGCGAGGAGAAATATATGGCCAAGAAACTTTATACTACCAACGCGATATTTAACACGAAGGGACAAAAAACATCAGATAACAACGCATATCTGGCTCCAAAATTTTTCATTATTAGAATTAATAGGGAGTAAAAAATTTTCTCGACCCAAATTTTCATCCCTTAGTTTTGATGAAAGTTTAGGCGGAGATAATAATACAAAGCATTGTCTGAAAGCAAAAGTTTATACTGCTAAGTCGGGATGAAAACTTCAGATGATGCGTAAACGTTGTGACGGAATCACTCGCGCGAGCTCGTGTATTTCCGTCACAATGGGGCGCGCTTCCAGCGTTGTTGCGCTCCATCACTCGCTCCGCTCGTGACTGTGGGTCGCTACATCCCGCCATCCCATAAGCCTGTGGGCTTCTGGTCTGACGGGACGTCGCATAAGCGCGCCCCATTGGACGAAATTATTAAATCAAATTTTTTAATTATATGAATAACAAAGCTCTGAGAGCCCTTTTCCTGTACAATGGAATATTTGTAGGTGCCGCTGCCATGCTCGGTCCATTGTATGCTATTTATGTTGTGAAGTTTGTCGACGGTGTGACGGCCGTGAGTATTTCATGGGCAGCGTTTCTTGTTTCAACTTCAATATTCACATACATAGTTTCCAGGAAAGGTGACGGAATAAAAGAAAAAGAATATTTACTGCTTACTGGATATATTGTTAGAATATTGAGTTGGATTTTGTTGATTTTTGTCCACAATTTGACGTCATTAGTGTTGGTTCAAATTTTATTAGGTTTTGGTGAATCGCTCGGCACACCTTCTTTCAACGCATTGTTTGCTGATCATCTGGACAAAAATAAACACATCAAAGAATATTCCAACTGGTCACTAATCGCAAATTTGACTTCCGCGGCAGGGATACTTGCCGGAGGATCAATTGTTAATAATTTTGGCTTTAAGGCATTATTCTTGTTTATGTCTGCTCTTTCGCTTGTTGCTTTCTTTGGTATATTATTGAAACCAAGAAAATTATTATAGCAAAAGGAACAAAAAATTTGATTTAATAACATCGCCCAACACTCGATATCCGCAAGGGCTAAAGCCACATTTCGATTCCGTTTCACTTCATTGAAACATCAGATATCGAGAAACAATGTACAATATTACTCAAGTTTGATAAACGATAAATAATTTAAAGATAAAATATGAAAGAAATATACACAAGGAGAGATTATTTAGCCCAAGACAGAACCCATCTTGCGAATGAAAGAACGCTTTTAGCATACTGGAGAACCGCACTTGCATTTTTAGGTTTAGGAGCATTTCTAATCAAATTTGTTCCTTCAGCATATTCTATGACGTTAGCTTTAGTTTCAATACTTTTTGGGGTTGTATTATTTATTTATGGTATTGTAAGGTATCTCAAATATAAAGCAAAAATAAATGACAAATAATCAAACCCTGCTTCATACTGTCGATTGCTTCGCTCCCTCGTTCGCCTTGCAGTCTCACCACATAACACGGATTTTGAAGTTCGGATTTGCAGTCTTCACCCAAATTGCTACGCAACTTTTCAAAATCCAATATGTTATTTTACAATATTTAAGTGATAACGTTTCTTCATTTGAAAAAGAAACTCTATACCGAGAAGCTATTAAATATCAATACTGGGTAGCATTTTAGAAAATCTTAACATTTGATAGTTTTATTTTCATAAGTACAGCACTTATTTTACTGGTTGTACCTAAAAAAGAAAAACAGAAGTGAGTAGCTCCAGGGGACATTCACCCCTTTAATTCCCCTCTGTCCCCTGTCGCGTGATTGAAAAAATTTTGTTTTGTTTGATATAATTCAAAATATAGTGAGATAACGAAAGAGAAAAGTGTACGTTCCCCCGCTGCGCTCTCATGCACTCCGCTACGCTCCGTGTCATTCGGGTCGGGCAGCAGCGTGTATCTGGTTCGCTCCCGCTGTCGCTCACCCATATCCGCCCAGGGCGGACATCAGATACACGCGTACGTTGTACGAAATAAATTTTTTATCCTTTTTTATATTTTCCCGTGATGATTAACGATTGATTGACGATCAAAGGAAGCGAAACAAAATTTTTCCATACGATTTTACAGGGGGTTTAGGTGTTTTTCGCCTGTGCGAACAGGCAAAAAACCGATTTTTATCTAAAACTTGACCATAATTCCTTAATATGGTATACTGTAAATACTTAACTAAACCATATTAAACATTTTCTTATGACTTATCTATCACCAATTGTAAAAGCTCGTTTGGAAGAGAAACTAAAAAAACTCAACAAACTTCGTCCCCTGCCAAAATCTGCGGTGCAGAAACTTCGAGAAAAATTTCAAATTGAAATGACTTACAATTCAAACGCAATTGAAGGGAACTCTTTAACTTTAAAAGAGACATTTTTGGTTATTAACGAAGGCTTAACAGTGAAAGGAAAGCCATTAAAGGATCACTTAGAAGCAAAAGACCACCATGCTGCGTTGGAATATTTATATGACTTAATAGACAAAGACAAAAAACACACTGTTTCTGAAATGCTTATAAAAAATTTACATCAAATTATTCTACAGGAAACCGATAAGGAGTGGGCTGGTCGGTACAGAAACGCGAATGTAATTATTGGCGGTGCTGACCATACCCCGCCAGATGCGCTACAAGTACCAAATTTAATGCGAGATTTAATTACTTTACTAAATTCACAAAAAAACAAGCTGAATATTGTTGAACTTTCTGCTTTACTACATCATAAATTAGTTTACATTCATCCATTTTTTGACGGTAATGGCAGAACAGCACGCTTGACGATGAACTTGTTTTTGATGCAAGCTGGGTATCCACTCGTGGTAATTATGAAAACCGACCGGAAAAAATATTATGATGTGCTGGATAAAGCGGATAAAGGCAAATATGAACCGCTGATCAAATTTGTCGCTCAATCTATAGAACGCTCGCTTGATATTTATCTCAAAACTTTAACACCTGCCACCACAAAACAAGAAAAATTTGTATCGCTGACTGAAATATCTAAAACCACGCCTTTTTCCGCCAAATACCTAAACCTGCTTGCAAGACAAGGAAAATTAGAAGCATACAAAGAGGGTCGTGATTGGTTAACTTCCAAAGGAGCAATCGAACGATATTTGAAAAACAGAACCAGACAACGAAAAATTTCAAAATAAAAATGCCCCGATTACATTTTCCTCGCTGTGGCTCGGAATTAAGAATATATTATTACATCATATAACAGCGTGTATGCTGTTCCTCTTCGCTACACCCATATACTGACGCACATCGCATAAGCGCGCCCCATTATACGAAATATACTTAAAAAATAATTAATATGAAAAAAATATTCTTCTTGCTGGCCGCAACAGTAATAATTATCTTGCCGGGATGTGGAATTGTTAGTAAACCAATTGTACAAATTCCCCTTCCCGCACCAGAATCCGAAAACACTTCAACTATTACACAACCTACACTATCCAACACTTCTGACACCGAATTCCAAAATAATTTAAAAAATAAAACTACCCAAGAACAAGCGGAATTAACATTAGTTCATTATTTTGATTTATTAAATCAAAAAGAATATGTCAAAACCACCATTTACAACGGCCATGGTTATGAAACTTTACAAAATTGGAATCCAGATACAAACCCCACCAACTATGCCGAACTAATTAAATATGGTTGTGAAAACAATGGTTGGCAATGTTTAAAAATAAAAAAAATAATTAGTAAAGAAGAAATCAACCCTAATGAATTTAAATTTGTAGTACAATTTTTAAATAATGACGGCACACTTTTTGAAAGAGGGCCTTGTTGTGGTTCTACGGAAGCCGAAATGCCTACCAAAAATAAATTTGAATTTATTGTAAAAAAAATAGATAATATTTTTAAAGTTATTACTAGTCCAGTGTATATACCATAAAATCACTTGTGGACAAATAAATTTGACCAAAATTTTTTAAACTGTTATTATAACTGTACAATTTATAAATTATCTGTGGAACTGGGGTTTGATTCCCCGACTGTGCCGCAACGGTAAACCCTTTCAAGGGTAGTCCGATCTTCAGATAAACCCGCCTTGGCTCTTAAAGCTTCGGCGTGTCAAAGCCCGAGCAGGATTCTGTTGATTTATAATCAACAAACTAAATTTCTGCCCGTTAGAGGCAGTTTTTTTATGAAAAATTTTTTAAAAAAATACAAATTCACGCTAATTCTAATATCAATAGCTTTGATACTATATTTGGGAATTGTTTTGATAATTTCAAACCTGCCTGCCCTGCCTACCGGACAGGTAGGCGGCAGGCAGGTTTCAAATCCTAAAAATCAAAGGATTGCCACACCTCGCTCGGGCGAGGTTCGCAATGACAGTGTAACCAATAGTCCAACCATCCCCCACCCTGAACCAGAATTTAAAAATCCAATTACTTTAAAAGTAAATGATGAGGAATACAAAATTGAATTGCAAGACAAGATGACAGTTTATGGTTTAATGCAGGCGCTGTCGGCTAGTTCAATAAAACCATTTATCTTTACTACTATAGAATACCCTGGACTAGGACAATTTGTAGACAGTATCAACGACCTAAAAAACGATCGGCAAAATGGAAAATATTGGATTTATTATTTAAATGGCCAGCCCGCTCAAATCGGCATTTCTAATTACCTTTTAAAATCTAATGATTTAATTGAATGGAAATATGGCACATCATTTTAACATGAACTCAAATAGCCTGCCTACCGGTCAGGCAGGCAAATACCAGATAACATTTTTGATTATTTTAATTTTCTCTTTATTTTTTGTTTTGCCAGTAAAAACGAATGACACACCACCAGAAGAAATACCAGTTATACCACCAGTCGAAGAACCAATTATTCCACCTGTAGAAGAACCAGTGGTACCTGCCGAAGAAACAACTTCCACCCCCACAATTGAACCAGAGATAATTGAGCAAGATGTTTTAAACAGTGATGCTAGAAAAATCTTAAATTATTTTAAAACAGAACAAGATGAAACTGGGAAAATTATTAATGCCAATATTTCTGATTGGGCGATGATTTCTTTTGCAGCCAATGAACAATATGGACATGAAATTAAAAAACGTGGTGGAAAATCTTTATTTGAATATATTTTAAATTATGATTTTACTGATGCCAGTGATTTGAATGTTTGTGCTACTTATCCACGTCATATTTTGGCACTCCTGGCCGCTGGAGTAGACAAAAATTCTACTCGCCCCCAAGAATTAAAAGAAAAACTAATTACCACTTGTTATAAAGACAATAATTTTGGCGATAATGGAATTAATGATGATGTTTTCGCTTTATTTACTTTGTTGACCATGGACGAAACAAACGACAGTTCAGTAATTACAGACTTAATTAATACTATTCAATCTTGGCAATTAGAAAACGGGGCTTTTGCTTGGCCAGACTGGATGGACCCAAATATTAAAGTGGCTGGTGACGATATTACTGGAGTAACATTAAACGCTTTAATTTATGCTAAAAACAAAGGAATCAATGTTGACCAAAATATAATTAATAATGTTAAAAATTATTTAAAAACTTCACAATTGCCTGATGGTGGCTGGGGTTATTATGGTGCACCAGACGTTTTGACTACCAGTTGGGTAATGATGGGGCTTAATGCTCTAAGTGAAAGCCAGGCAGAATGGACTGTGGAAGCTACAGGTAAAAACCCTTGGAGTTACTTACACCAAAACCTTAAAAACGACGGTTTTTACGAACCTTCTTGGTCCCCGGGATCAACTGATTGGTTTGCTACTAAACACGCTGTACCGGCCATTTTGGGGCTTTCCTGGCCAATTGTAATGGAACCACGCGAGGAAGAAACTAACATTAGTAATGGACCAAATTATAACTTACCAATTATTGTTAAAAGCGATTTTCCCGAACTTTTTGCTAGTTCTACCACCACTACTTTAGAAACAACGACTACCACCCTAGAAATAGCTACTTCTACTTTAGAAATAGTTTCTACTACAATTGAAATTGTTACTACCACACCAGAAATTACAACTATTGCACTTGATTTAAATAGTTCCACTCTGTCTGTGGTAACTTCTACTTTAGAAAACACAATTAGTACTACTACCAAAAAACAATTACCAAAAAATAATTCAAAAACAAATAAAAAAATAATTCAAAAACCACAAAATAGTTTGCAATTAGCCTTGGCTTACTCGTGGTTTGGAAACTATCCTAAATACTGGTATAATATTAACCAATTTAAATATAAATTTTAATATGAAAAAATACTTAATTCCTGTTTTATTAATCGTTTTGGGTTTTTCTGCTCGACTACTTCCTCATCCAGCAAATTTTGCCCCAATTGGCGCCATTGCTTTATTTGGCGCTCTTTATTTGCCAAAAAAATATGCTTTGATTGTACCAATTATCGCCATGTTCATTTCGGATATTTTTATTGGCTTTTATTCTTGGCAAATAATGCTAGCAGTTTACACTAGTTTTGTTTTAATGGGTGTAATTGGTTTGCTAGTAAGAAACAAAAAATCATTTTCAACAATACTTGGTGGAACTTTACTTGGTTCTGTTTTATTTTTCTTAATAACTAACTTTGCAGTTTGGGCTTTTGGTACAATGTATGCTCATAATTTTTCTGGTTTAATCCAAAGTTATACCATGGCCATTCCTTTTTTTAAAAACAGTTTATTAGGTGATATTTTTTATGTCACAATTTTGGTTGGCAGTTATGAACTCCTTAATTTGACAAGCAAATTTAAAAATAGTATTCTTCAAAAGGTATAACATCTTCCCTTTGGGAGGTTTCCATGGAGTTCGTAGCAACTCTCAGATGGGGCACGGATAGGCTGACCGTCGAGGTTGACCACACCGACGACCTTGGTGGTCTGACGAAGGAGCAACTCTGCCAGGCGATCGAAAAGGCGGCGGCCAATTTTTTCACCGCGAATGACCAGTACCCGCTGTTCATCAAGCGCCAGAAGGATGGCACGCTCAAGTACCCGGCAATCTATACGCCGGTACTGTTCGTCGAAGCTCTCGAAGCGCTCTTCTCGCGCAGCCTCTCGGAGCAAATCCCGCTCAAGCCCCAAGCCGACCCTGACAGCCCGCGTGCGCATGATTGCTTCCTCGCCGAAGCCAGCGGCTAACTCCGCCCTGTCGACCCCTCCCGACCAGTTTGTCGGGAGGCTGTGTGACTAAAGTTATACCAAAAACACCCCGTCCCTCGTTTACTTCTCAATAGCTGGGAATTAAACCAAGGAGTTTGGGGTGTTTTTTATTTTTATATTATTTAGCCGCCGCCTTGATAAACTCTCTAAACAATGGGTGTGGACGCATGGGTCGAGATTTAAATTCGGGATGAAATTGAGTACCGACAAAAAATGGATGGTTTTTTAATTCCACAATTTCTACCAAACCTGATTCAGGATTAATACCCACGACTTGCAAACCAGCTTTTTCCATTGCATCTTGATAATCATTATTAAATTCATAACGATGACGATGACGTTCGGAAACCTGCCTGCCGGCAGGCAGGTCCTTTTCAATATTATAAGCATTAAACACTTTTGTTCCTGGCTTTAAAACACAATCATAAGCCCCCAAACGCATAGTGCCACCATAACGATTCTGACGCACATTTTCTGCCTGTTTTGGATTAATATGAATCACCGGGTTTTTGGTTTCGGGATTAACTTCTACAGTATGGGCATCTTTTTTATTTAAAACATCACGCACAAATTCAATCGTAGCCAATTGCATACCATAGCACAAACCCAAATAAGGAATTTTATTTTCACGAGCAAATTGAATAGCTTTAATAATTCCTTCTACCCCACGAGTACCAAATCCACCTGGCACCAAAATACCATTATATTTTTTAAGTTCTTTAATTTTGTTTTTATTTTTCTCAAATTCTTCACTATCTACCCAATCCATTTCCACTTTTACATTATTGGCCCAAGCACCGTGTTTTACTGCTTCAATTACCGAGATATAAGAATCAGACAAAGTATAACTTCCTGTACTAAAATATTTACCCACCACGGCAATTTTTATAATTTTTTTGCCATTTTGAATTTTTTTGTACAAATTATTCCAAGCCAATAAATTAGTTTTTCTTGATTTTATATTTAAAATTTTAAGTAATTTGTTACCAACTTCTTGTTCTTCCAAAACCAAAGGAATTTGGTAAATAGATTTTACATCTGGTGCCGAAATACAGTTATCTTTACTAATGTTACAAAACACGGCTAATTTTTCTCGGCGTGGCTTATCCAAAACAAACGGACCACGAGCCACAATAATATCGGCATTTAAACCCACAGAGTTAAGTTCGCGCACTGCATGTTGGGTGGGTTTAGTTTTCATTTCACCCAAGTGCCCCGGCACTGGCATATAACTAACCAAAATAATGGCTACATCATCTGGCTTTTCTAATTTCATTTTACGAGCTGCTTCCAAAAATAAAATATTTTCATATTCACCCACTGTACCACCAATTTCTATAGTAGAAATATCTGCTTTATGTAATTCGGCAGCAGTTTTGATGCGACGAATTATTTCTTCGGGGATATGAGGAACCACTTGAACACAACGGCCTTTGTACTTCATGGCTCGCTCATTTTCTATTACCGAAGTGTAAACGCGTCCAGTGGTCATATAATTTTCCGAATTCAAATCTTCATCCAAAAATCTTTCGTAATTCCCCATGTCTTGGTCAGTTTCATCACCATCGTCGGTTACAAACACTTCACCGTGCTCCACAGGATTCATGGTTCCCGCATCTACATTTATATAAGGGTCAGCTTTCAAAGCCGTAACCGAAAAACCCTTGGCTTTAAAAATAGCTCCAAGTGATGCCGAAGTTACACCCTTGCCTACTCCAGAAAGAACACCCCCTACCACGAAAATATATTTACGAATTTTTTTCATAAGATTTAATTTATAAAAACGAGAATATTATAACACAAATTATTTAAGTAAACAACCACCGGCCTTAGGGCCGGTGGCTTTGTTTTTGCCGGCTTAATCGCCGGCAGGGTGGCGTTTGCTTTAGTTAAGGATTTTGTCGAAGAGAGAGGGTTGTTCTACTTCGTTGTGATGTTCTTGGTGAGTGACGTAACGACGGATGACATACTCATCAATGCCAATTGTTGAAACAAAGTAACCTCTAGCCCATAATGATTCTTTCTCGTACAACCCATGTTTACGTTTAATCTTTTTCTTAAGCCAGGCTGAGGATTTACCTTTGATAATTTGCATGGTATACGAGATTGAATCGCGTGGTGTGGTTAAGAGACACATGTGTATATGGTCTTCTTGAATATTAAGCTCAATTATCTCCCAATGTTTCCATTTGCAAATTGACTCAAATATTCTTCGTAGTTCTTGTTTGATCTTCTCTGCCCCCAATACTTTACCACGGTATTTAGGTGTCCACACTAGATGGTACTTTAAATCGTAAAAACAATGTGATAATGTACGGATAGTACGTTTGTGTTGTTTCATAGACGTATGAATTGTTAGTTACTAAAGCCACCCTGCCGGGTGGCTTTAGTATACGACGTTGTCTTCAAACGTACACCCCAGCTACGCTGGGGGTTTTTAGGATAATAAAAAACCCTCTGGAGACAGAGGGATGATTAGACACTAATGACTACAACGTTGACTTCAACTTCCAGCCCATGCCCAAATTTTATTTTTACTTTTCTTTCACCTAACTCTTTTAAAGGATTGGCAATAACAACTTGGGTTGTTTTTAAACGTGCCCCCAATTGTTTCTTTATTTCATCACAAATTTTTTCTGCACCAATTGCTGAATATAGAGTACCACTAGACGAAGCTTTGGCTTTTATTTCTATTTCTTCACCATCTATTTTACCAGCCGCTTCTTGATTTTCCGCTAATTCTTTTTCCATTTGCCGACGTAATTTTTCTTCTTGGGCTTTTGTTTCGGCAATTGAACCTTCGCTGGCAATTTTAACAAAATTATTTTTTAACAAAAAATTGCGACCATAACCATCGGCCACTTCTTTTATTTCGCCCTTTTTACCAGAGCCTTTTACATCTTGTAAAAAGATTACTTTCATATATAGTTATTTTAACCTATACTTGATTTTTTTGCAAGTCTATGATAAAGTGGCTTTGTCATCCTGAACCTGTTTCAGGATCCCCTGGGATGCTGAAATAAATTCAGCATGACAATAACAAATCTATGAAATCAGGTTTTGTAACCCTTGTTGGACGATCCAATGTAGGAAAATCAACCCTTTTAAACACCCTAGTTGGCACCAAAATCTCGGCCACTTCTTTTCGTGCCCAAATGACTAGAAACGAAATACACGGAGTAATGACTACCCCCGAAGGCCAAGCTGTTTTTGTGGATACCCCGGGAATTTTTAAAGATCACCGGAACTTACTTTCGGCCAAACTTACCAACCGCGTAAAAGACATTTTAGGTAATCAACCGGATTTAATTATTTATGTAGTAGACCCTAGTCGCGAAATTGGTGATGAAGAACGCACCGCTTTTGGTTTAATTCGTCACTTAAGCATGCCAAAAATTTTAGTTATTAATAAATCTGATTTATCACCTCGTGAAAGAAAATATCAAGAAAGCTACGAAAAAATGAATAGTGAATTTGATGCGGTTTTTTGTTTATCTGCTTTACGCGCCTCACACATTCAACCTCTAAAACAAAAAGTAATTGAACTTTTACCAGAAGGAGAATTAATGTACCCACAAGAACAATGGACCAACATTGATAACTATTTTTGGATTGCCGAACTTATTCGCGAAAAAATCTTTTCGGTTTTTGATAAAGAAGTACCTTATTCCACAGCAGTAACGGTAGATAATGTAGAAGAAAAAGAAGATATTATGGTAATCTCGGCCAGAATTTTAACCAATGCCGACCGTTACAAAAAATTATTAATCGGCTCGAGAGGTAGAAAAATAAAAGAAGTTGGCATTTTGGCTCGTCGCGAATTAGAAGCGGCTCAAAATAAAAAAATATTTTTGGAACTAGAGGTAGAAGTAGACACTCACTGGGTAGAAAGAATTTAAAAAAAATCCCGACTTAGTCGGGATTTTTTATTTAATAATGGCTCTAACTTTTTCTACATCTAAAGTAATTTTTTCTATCAACTCTTCGGTATTTGGATACTTTTCTTGTTCCCCAACTTTTTGCACTGGTTCTACTTCCAAATATACTCCATAAAAATCTGGGCCTTGATAATCTAAAAGATAAACTTCTACTTTATAGGGCTCTATTTGTATTGCCAAAGCACCAGCAAAAATTTTGTGATCCCAAATAACTTTTACAGCATAAACTCCAGGCTGTAAGTTTAAATCTTTTTTAAATATCTCTAAATTAGCTGTAGGAAAACCCAGTTTTTTGCCAATCCCCTCACCTTTTATTACTTTACCACCAAACATATTATTTTAGTAATTCCAAAGCTTTAGCTAAACCCAAATCTTTGTAAGTAATAATACCCTGACTATCTTTAATTTCTTCAAACATTTTTTCTACAACTACGTCTGGCATAATGCCATTTTTATTTATTTGTCTTTCTTTTGGAGTATACCAATTGGCAATAGTAATTTTTACGGCCGAACCATCGGGTAAAAATTGCAAATCTTGCACCGACCCCTTGCCATAAGTTTTTTCACCAACTATTTTTGCCAAATTATAATCTTGCAAAGCTCCTGCGACAATTTCTGCTCCCGAAGCAGTACCACCATCTACCAACACAATAGTTTTTAATCCTAAAAATTTATGATCACCTAAAGTTTGATATTCTGTGCCTTGATTTTTATTATCTTTTTCACTAACAACTATTCCCTGTTTTATCCATTCACTGGCGACACTTACGGCCGACTCCAAATAACCACCAGGATTATTTCGCATGTCCAAAATTAAGCTTTTGGGGTTGGCCAAAACAATTTCTTTGACAATCTTATCAAATTCACTGGTAGTATTTTCATTAAAATAACTAATCTGCAAATAAGCAACTTTATTATCCAACATTTTCCAAACCACCGAAGGAATATTTATAATATCACGAACAATCACTATTTCTTCTATTTTTTCTTGGTTTAAATGATTAACAAGTAATCTAACTTCTGAACCTTGGGGCCCACGTATTTTTTTAATTGCTTCGTCCAAGGACAATCCAAAACTATCTTCATTATTTATTTTAAAAATTTTGTCTCCGGCTTTTAAACCAGCTTTTTCGGCTGGTGAACCAGGTAATGGAGCAATTACTGTAAGTTGATTATCTTTTAAACCTACCTCGGCACCAATACCAGCAAACTTACCCGACAAATCTTGCATAAAATCTTTGGCTTCTTCTGGAGGAAAATAAATTGAATAAGGATCATTTAATCCAGCTACCAAACCTTTCATGGCCCCATAAAACAAATCAACATCATTTACTGGCTGAGTTACATGTTTTTCTTTAAGCATTTTCCAAACATCCCAAAACTCAGCAAAATCAACTTCAGTAGATTTATTTAAATTATACAAATTTAAAACCTTGCTAATTTGTACCTGGCCATCATCATTGGTAATTTGTTTTTGTATGGTAAAATAATTTCCACAAAGCACACCCAAAGCAAAAGTGATTACAAATAAAATACCAGCGAAAAACCAGAGACTTTTATAAGTTTTATTATTTTGAGTATTTAATATCATAATTTTAAAAAAAGACAGGCGTATTATAGCCTGTCTTTGTGCTTAAAGCAAGCTATTTATTTTTTTAAGGTGGTTATTGGCCGAGATTGAGTAATATAAAATTTTCCACCCTCATAGGCCCACTCAATATCACAAGGAAAACCATAATGTTTTTCAATATTTTTACAAATTCCTGCCAATTCCATAATTTGTCGGCCAGTTAATTTTTGTTTATTAGCTTCACTTTCACTTATTTCTATCCATTCGTTGGCAGTGTCTTCTTCTTTAAGATAATCTTTGGCATTAACAATTTTTTTAATTTTTGATTTATCCAGCTTGCGATTTTGTGTCCCAATATTAATATCCAAAATACTCATTTCATTTTTGGAAATTACATAACTATCTGGGGTAACTTGTCCCGAAACAATCGCTTCACCCAAGCCATAGCCCGCTTCGATAATCATTTGGTCTGGATCTTCGGTAACCGGGTGTACTGTAAAAGCAATTCCCGAAATTTCTGACTGTACCATTTTTTGCACTACCACTGCCACCGAAACATAATGATCGATTAAATTTTTCTCATGGCGATAAAAAATTGCGCGCGGGGTAAACAGTGATGACCAGCAAGTTTTTACTCGTTCTATTACATTTTCTTCGGTAGTATTTAAATATGTTTCTAATTCTCCAGCCCAACTAGCTATTAAAGAATCTTCGGCAGTAGCACTAGAACGCACAGCTACAAACTCTGTATCTAATTCGGCAAAAGCCTTTAAAATTTCTACTGCCAAATCTTTTGGCATTTCGTGGTCGTGAATAACATCACGAATAACATTACTAGCTTTGTCTACACTATTGGTATCTTCGGGATTAACTTTTTTGAGCTGAGCAAGAATTTCTGAATTCAAATCTGTTTCTTCTAAAAACCGATCAAAAGCATTGGCCAAAACTACAAAACCAGGTGGTACAGGGATTTTTGCATTGGTCATTTCGCCAAGTGAGGCGCCTTTGCCACCTGCCTGGTCAACACTTTTTTTACTAAGATCTTTAAAAAAACTAATATGTTGTGGCATAGAAAAAAATTAGTGATGTTTTTTGGCTGCTGGTTCTACTGGTTTTACAACCGGAGTAGGTGCTTCTTCTTTTTTTGGTTCAGCTTTTGGAGCTGGTTTTAAATCTTCTTCATAAGCTCTTGCCAAGGCTTCAACTTCAGCCCAATCAATGGTTAATTCTACACCTTCACCCATTAATTTTTGACGTTCGGGACTTAAAAATTTACAAACTATTTTACCTTCTTTTTCAAAAGAAACTTTAAAACCTTCAAGCGGACTAAACATTCCACCAATGTCATGAATAGAATTTAATTTCTGACCACCACGACGCAATACTTTTACCAACCATGCTTCATTAAGACCACCATGATTTACAAACGGTACAGCAATTCTACCCGTTAAACCACCAGTTAATCTTCCTTCTGCCTGTTGTCTCAACATCAACATATTAGCCGACATCATTTTGGCAATTGAATCAATCACTTTGGGATTTTCCAACATTTTATTAAAAGCAATTTTTTCTGCAGCCTCACCCAATTCACCTCTTTTTTTCTTATCCAACAAACCATAATTTGGCGCTAATTTTGCTAATTCAACTTTATTTTGAGCCATAGCGATTTGAAGAGCTTTTTTAACTTCTGGATCTTTAATATTTTTCATCCATTCACCATAAGTAGAAGATCTTAAAGTTTCTGTTTTGTTTTCTTCTCCAGTTATTCCTTTGGCTAATTTTTTCTCTGTAACAGCAGTACGATTTTCAGAAGTATTATAACCAATTACTTCATCATAATTATCTTGTTCTAAAATCCTGCCAAAATCTACAGCTCTAAGTTCGCCCTCTGGGCGTAATTCTTTATCATCATTTACTGGTTTTTTATTGTCTGGCAAACCAGTCAACATTGGATCATCCCACTCCTGAGGACCAGCAAAACGGTTGCTATGACGAAACAAAAAAACATCTACTGCTGGGGTTTCTTTTTGTTCGCGTTTTTCACGGCTTTGGGGACCAAAATATTCACGTTGCTCTCTACCACCCACATTCCTTCTTGTGGCTGTATCGGTATTTAAGACCATATAATTTTAGATTAAATATTATAATTAAATTCTAACACACTTATGATTACATTTCAATAACAGTTTTATCTCCCAAAACCATACGGTGTGCCTCTGCTTCCCCGTTCTCACGTTTTATTAATTTGATGCCTTTGCCCAACAAACTGTCAGTAATATTAATACTTACTTTTATTAAGCTATTTTCTAAAAGAATTGAATCTTTAATATTGGCTCCATAGACTTCGGTACCAGCACCAATAGTCACATTAGGGCCAATAGTACAATCTTCCAAAACACAATTCTCACCAATCATTACGGGCCCTTGTATTTTTACTTGCTTACCAATTCTTGAACCAACCCCAATCTGGACTTTGCCTTTTATTTCTGCACTTTTATCTACAGCACCATGGTTGGGAAAACTTCCTTCAGTCATTTGTTCCAAAAGTAAACGATTGGCGGTAAGTAAATCTTCTGCTTGCCCAGTGTCTTTCCAATAACCAGTTATTTCTTTGTGGCCAACTTTATAATTATTTTTCAAAAAATACGAATGAATACTAGAAATTTCATATTCACCACGAGCACTTTTTTCTATTTTGTCATACGCTTTAAAAAATACTTTTGGCCCATACAAATAAATTCCTGTAACCGCAAAATTATTTGGTGGGTTGGTTGGTTTTTCTATTACATCTATTAACTTATTATTTTCAAAAACTGGCACTCCAAAATGTCTGGCATCGGGCACTTGCGACAAAACCAACGTACAATCGTCATTACTTTTGCAAAATTCATCCACAATTTCTTTTAAATTACCGATCATTATATTATCGGACAAAAAAAACAAAAAAGGGTCATCGCCAATAAACTTTTCTGCCTGCTTTACCACATGAGCAATGCCTTGTGGCCCACCTGTTTGCTCAAAAAATTTAATGGTAATTCCCCAATGCCCACCATCACCAATGTATTTTTGTAATTCTGTTTCACCAGGATTAGTATTAATAAAAATTTCCTCTACCCCAGCTTCTACTGCTCTTTCAATTGCATGAAAAATCATTGGCTTGTTGGCTAGTGGCAATAGATGCTTATTAATTGTCGTAGTAATTGGAAAAAGCCGTGTCGCCCTTCCCCCTCCGGTCAAGATCGCTTTTTTTATTTTCATATTATTTTACCACCAAATTAAGCCCTTAACCACTACCCAATAATACAAAGTCATTAAAGGATTACCCAGGTACTTTAGTAAAGGATTTTCCATAGACTTTTCTTGAAAATATATACCAGAAACTGCTGTTTTTAGCAAATCTCGATCGCTTACTTTGCGTAAACTTTGAATATTCTTTCTTTTGCCTAACCATAACTGCCAACTACTTGTCTTTAACCAATACTGATAAACTTTTACCCGTTCTTTCCACCAACCACCCTTAAAAGCAAACAGCCATAAACCAAATTCCAAAATTATTGCCATTGGCAAAAGCAAAAGCAAGGTTGGCCAGCGGAAAAACATTAACATGGTGCCATAACGATTACGTTCCATCCAATAAAATTTTTCTATACTCCGGCTAAATTGATATTTATGATAAAAAACAGAATCTTTTACTAATACTGATTTAAAACCAAGAATTTTTAAACGAAAACTATATTCCAAATCTTCATGATATAAAAAGAAATCATGGTCCCACAAGCCATACTGTTTTAATAAATTCACTCGCATTAATAAGGCTGCACCAGAGGCATAACCAATTTCTACAACACTTGGTAAAATTAATTCTTTGGCCTTGGCTTTGTAATCACCACAAAAACCAAAACCTAAATATTGAAAAGAATTGCCTGTGGAATTTACTAATTCTGTTTCTGGATGAAGAAGCATTAACGATTGTGCTACCCCAATAGTCTGATCCTGTTCCATTGCTTCTACCAATGGTTCCAAACAAGTGGCTGCCATAAAACCATCGTTGTTATGAAAATAGACATAATCAAAACCATTATTCAAGGCCCAGGTTATGCCTTCATTATTGCCCCCAGCAAAACCCAAGTTTTCTTTTTGAGCCAAGAGTGTTACATGGGGAATCTCTGTACCCGACATTGGCAAAACATTTTCTTCTAAATAGCGCACCGAGGGGCCATAGGTAGGATGAGGATTATCTACAACAATAAATTCTACTTTGTCCCGCGGATAAGTTAGTTTTTTTAAAGACGAAACTACATCATCTATGTAGGGTTCGCAGTGGAATGATAAATAAACAATAGCTATTTTTGGATAATTCATATTAGATTTGTTTACCTCGCCATTTTAATAAATATTTAAACCAACTTTGTAAATGTATACGAGCTAGTTTATTTTTAAATAAAGCTTTGATAATACCTGGCACTTTGGCCGACTCCCGAGCGTGCACATGTTTAATAACAATATCATGCACATAATAAACTGGCCAGTGTGCTTCCCACATTCGGCGACACCAATCACAATCTTCCAAATACATAAAATATCGATCATCAAACCAACCAATTTCGTCCACCACTTCTTGGCGCACCACCATAGCGGCTCCCAAAACCCAATCTACTGGCCGAGTTTCATTGTGATCAAAATCTTTCATAAGTAATTTGTCTGAATGTTTTCTTACCCACTTATATTTTTGATCAAAATTAATTTGTTTTAAGGGTTTAATTAAAAGTGAAGCAAAATCAAAGCGATAACAAGAATATTGTAAACTGCCATCCATATTTAAAAGCTTGGGGCCAATACAACCAATCTTAGGGTGGTCATCCATAAACTTAATAATACGCTCAATTACTTTTGAATTTTCAGGGACAATAGTATCACGATTTAAAGCAAAATAATACCGCGCTGGCATGGACTTAAAACCAATAGAGTTGCCTTTGCCAAAACCCACATTACCACCACAATTAATATATTTAACTTGGCCAAATTTTGCAGCTAAATCATCTTTGATGCCATCACGATTTTCCGAATTATCGGCCACGGTGACTTGTACACTATACGGACAATTTTTAATATCTGCCAAAACCGAATCTACAGCGCGCAAAATATCGTCCTTCATTAAATAATTTAAAAATACAATGTTAATGTCTTTCATAAAATTAATCACCAAGTTCTTTAACATGCCCTTTTTTAGCTTCTTGTTTTAAGTAATCTAATTTTTTTAAATCTTCAGCAACTTTATCCCTTTGTTCTGGATTAAAATTTTCTTCCAACTCAGAAATAAGTCCCGGTAATGTTTGTGCATAACGTTTACTGTGTAAAATGCTAGCAAAATTTCTTAATTTTATTTGTCTTGTATAATCAAATATTGAACCATTATTATGAACTAAATCTATTGCACGATCGACTAAAACCAATTTCTCGGAAAAATGACTATTTTCGTCTTTTTCTCCATTGATATCCCACATTTGTTTAACAATTTCAATTATTTTTTCCCAAAGTTCCGTTTCTGAACCAACATAATCAGAAGTTGTTCTAATTAAAAATAGTTTTATTTCTTCCAAACTAACTTTTGGTGGCAATGAATGTTGATAACGATACATGTATTTACTCAAACTTCTTTGTAAAACTACATTTAACAAACCTTTCTTCAACCATTCAAAAATTTTGGCTGTAATTTCTTTTTCATGATCCCTAAAATTTGCTCTGCGAATTCTAGTCTCTATTGCAGAAAATTCTTTTCCATTAACAAAAACGTTTTTGCCACTTACATAATCTGTAAATTTTTTTCTATCCAAATATTCTGTCTCTACTTCGTCCAAGGCTTGATTAGCACGCGTTGCAATATAAAACTCAGCAACTTGTTCCGAAGCATTCACTCCAATAAAATCTTTAACATCAATTTTTAACTCAGGTACTTCTGTTTCTTTTTCAACTAAGTCTACATTTTTTTCATCTGTTTTGTAGCCTAATTTATTTCCCAATTCAATAAGTTTTTTAGCACTACCATAAAGTCGATTGTTAATTGTTTGGTTTAGTATTTCATTATAATCTTCTTGAGTAAAAAAATTTTGTGGCTTATCTGCTAAAATAAATAGATTACTCAAAGCTTCAAAATCAAAATAATATAAATACCTTTTCACTAGTTCGGTCATTTTGTCTTTATCGGGGAGATCTTCTTTGTTTTCTAAAACAAACCTTTCTAACGCTTCCTCTGAAAAAGAACCTAAACTCAAAAAAACTTGTTCTAAATAAAATTCATTCTTCAACTTTGTTAATACTTCCCAGCCAAGATTACGAAAATTTGTAAGTTCATATGCCAAAATTATAGCATTCTCTTTTTCTAAAATTTTAATTGCAATTTCATTATGTTCCAAGCCTTCAAAATTCCCCAAATTGTGAACTAAACCAGAACAACAACTTCCCTCGTCTATAATAAAATCTGCAATTTCTGTATGGTTTAAACCCTTAAAATTAGAAAGATATTCTGCAAGATAGTTACCATTACCTTCAGCAATCAATTTTAAGGCAACTTCTTTATGATCCAAACCTTCAAAAAATGGTAAAAATTCTGCTACATAATGCAAGGCTTTTCTAGCAATCATTTTGTCGCAAATTTCTTTATGATACCCCTTATTATTCTCTAAATACGTTAACAAATAATTAGGCTGTTCTGCGTACGAACAGGCTAACATATTTTGTAATAAAACATCAACACTGTTTTCATCGAACGGAACAACAACCTCTACCACTTCATTAGCAGGTAGTGTGGTTTCGTCCACAAAATTTTCAAAGCTTAAATCTCTTGCAGTTTCTGACATAATTTATTTAAAGTTCTTGTATTAGTGTTAATTTATGTGATAATTAATGTTTCCACCACTTCCTCATTTCTCGCCAACTTACTCTTCTTATTTCTTTTATCTTTTTCCTTTTTATTTTTAACTGGTCAAAATTTTTATAAAGTTCTCCTAAACCTTTTAAAACTTGTCTATCAAACAATAAAAAATATACAAACTTCTTTAATTCATACCATTTTATAAACGGCAAGTCAAGTAGATAATTTTGCCAATACTCATTTTTTATTAAAGTCATTAAATGATTTTTGTAACTGTGATATTTTACCCAGGATGACTGTTGTTTTTTATTGGCAATAGCGATTGAATCACCAAGATTTTCTGGACCAGCTGCCGAACGATCGTGATATGCAACGGCATTTAACAATACATACGCTTTGTGCCCGGCCAAACGTAAACGATAAGCCAAATCCACATCTTCTTTATAAGAACCATAAGTTTCATCAAACAAACCAATCTCGTCAATTACCGATTTTCTAAACATTGGCAGAGCGCCAGAAACTCCGAAAACTTCTGCACTGTCATTGCGAGTCACGCCCGAGCGTGACGTGGCAATCCCCTGCTTCATCGGGATTGCTTCGTCAGCCTTTTTGTCGGCTTCCTCGCAATGACACGATGACCAATCTTCGCCTGCGTTTAATTCAACCACTCGTCTATTCCTTAAAACCTTTAAGCCAAGGGTGTCAATTTGGTTGGTAAAACTTTTTTCAATGTCCCCCTCTTTCCAAGAGGGGGTAGGCCTGCCCGACATGCCGTCAAGGCAGGCGGAGGGAGTTGCCGAGGTTTGCCCAAACTCCGGCAAACTCTCCCGGCCTGTGGGCCACCCTCTCTTGGTAAGAGAGGGACAACTAAAATCCCATTTCATTAATCTTGGACTTACCACTGCTACTTCACTACTACTATTCATAAATTCAACCAACTTTTCCAAACAATCTGGCATTAAAAACATGTCTTGATTAAGTAACAATACATATTCTGTTTTACAATCCACAATCAACTGATTATGACCACCAGCAAAACCTTTATTTTCTTTATTGATAATTAATTCATATTCAACAGGAAAATTTTGTAATTCAATTTTTATTTTTTCTACCGTATCATCTGTAGAAGCATTATCTAAAATAATTAATTTATAATTATTAAAAGTCTGTTTTCTTAGAGAATCAAAAAGATACGGAATATATTTGTTACCGTTCCAAGTGAGTAAGTGTATTGCTAGTTTCATAATTTATCATTTAACCAGGCCAATACTAAACCAAAAGGTCTTGTTAGCCAAATCCATATCCATTTATGCATCGGTTCCCATTTTTGAAAATACTGCAACATACTCTTGGTAAAATTTTTCTGTTTCCAATAAGTAGCGCGTTTTTTAAAACTTTGTCCAACAAAATCAATACACGAAATAATTGGCGTGTACATTACTTTGTAACCTGCTTGCCAAACTTCCCTACAAGTATCTACATCTTCAAACCAAATAAAATAACGCGGGTCAAAGGCCCAACCTAATTTTTCATAAACATCACGGCGCACAATCATAAACGAACCACGAACTGACGGGACCTCTTGTTCTTTTTCTGGATCAAAATCTTTCATATAATAATTATCCAGAATTTGTGGCATTAAATGTGGAATTTTAAAGATAAGTGCCACCATTTCCCAAACTTTAGGGAACCGACGTGGCTTGGCATCCTCATTAAATTTTCCAAATTGATCTAATAATTTGCAACTGGCAAGTCCTACTTTTGGATTATTCCTCATCCACTCTACCATTTTATCCAAACTACCCTCTGCAACTTGATTGTCAGCATTTAAAAATAATAAAAATTCACCATTAGAAATCTTGGCACCCTGGTTATTGCCGGCACCAAAACCAAGATTTTCTAAACTTTTTATTAAAACTACCGAAGGATATTTTTCCACAAATTCTGTAGTTTTATCTTTGGAAGCATTATCTACCACAATTTGTTCAAACTCAATATTTTTACAACCCAAAACTACAGATTTAATTTGTTTTTCAATAAAATCTTCTGAATTCCAAGTAACGGTAATAACAGACAAATCCATAAATTAAACTCTATTATAATCATCTTCTAAACGAATAATATCATCCTCACCAAAATATTTACCAGTCTGAATTTCTATAAAAATTAAATCATCTTTCAACTTATTGGCAACTCGATGCTTACTTTGTACAGGAATATCAACAGACTCCCCTTTTTTAACAAGCAAATCCTGATCATTTAATGTTACCAAAGCCTCACCAGCTACCACATACCAATGTTCACTGCGTTGATAATGCAATTGATAACTTAATCTTTGTCCAGAGCTAACCAAAATTTCTTTTACTTTATAATTTGGATTATCAACTAAAACTTTGTAAAAACCCCAAGGCCGTTCTTCTGTTTCCATAATTAACAAAATAAAATTTGCTTGCTATTTTAAATATTCTTGCAAAGCTTCTTGCCAACTTCTCTGCTTCGGCATTTTGGTATTTAATAATTCAGAAAAATTAGGCCGTTTGGCTGGACGCGGAAATTTGTCGGCCGACACTGGATTACACTTAACTTGCAAATTTTTTAATTTAAAAATTTCTTCGGCAAATTGATACCAAGTACAAGCTCCGCTATTGGCTCCATGATAAATTCCATGTGGTTTTTTTTGTTCTAACAACTCCCTGGTAAATTTTGCCAAATCTTTTACATAAGTCGGACATGTTTTTTCATCATCTACCAAATCTAATTCTTGTTTACCCTGAACGCCAGCTGAAGGGTTTCCTTTTACCAAATCCAACATAATATCTACAAAACTTTTTTTGGCCATTTCACTAGCGCCTGCCGGGCCAAACAAACGCGACAAACGAATTAAATAATATTTGACTGTTCCCATTTTTAATAATTGTTCGCCCAAAACTTTGCTTTGACCATATTTATTTATTGGGTCATTGTAAGCCTCTTCGGTATAACCGCTCTTCCTATCTCCTTTAAATACATAGTCACTGGAATAGTGAACCAAAATAATATCTAAATTTTTACAACTTTCCGCTAAATAACCTACAGCTTGCCCATTTACTAATTCAGCAATTTTAAAATCAGCAGAATTTTCTTCAATCTTGTCTACAGCATTATAAGCCGTGGCATTAATTAAAACATCTGGTTTAATTTCTGTTAATTTTATTTTTATTTTATTTTTATCAGTAATATCTAGTTCTTCTTTATCATACGCAAAAACTTCACAGTCTTTAAATTCTGTTTGCAAGGCTTGACCCAACATTCCCTTTGCACCAGTAATTACTATTCTCATATTATTTATCAGCCACTATTTTTTTAAATTCTTCGTAATCTTCTATATAGTCAGAACGATCGGGATTGTAATTTGTTGAACTTAGAGCCAATAACACCGCATCTGGTGAAAAATCTTTAAAATGATGCCAAACATAGGCTGGTACATACAAGGCAGAAGTTGGCGCAGTCATTTTAATTTCCTCCAAGCCATTTCCCCTATCAATTACGGCTGTACAAGTTCCACATTGTAAAATAAAAAATTCTTCTTCTACTTTGTGACAATGCGCCCCAGTAATATCCTTTGGTTCGGTAATAAAATACACACGCTTAACCTCAAAATCAATGTAGTCCTTTAATTCTATGGGACTCATGACAAATTTTGACGTGTTGATTTTTTTAAGTTCAAATTTTTGGAATGTTTTCATAGGGTTTGTCATTCCCGCGAAAGCGGGAATCTAAAAAATAATTACTGGATTCCTGCTGGAGTTTACACTCGTGTAAACGGGTGCAGGAATGACAGTTGTTTAAGTAGCACTTTTCATTTTCTCATCAGAGCGAACCAAATTTTCTTGAAATTTATTCATCTCATCTTTTTTCTTAGTACGTAATTTTTCTACCCACTCAGTATTGTTTTGATACCATTCTACAGTTTCTCGTAAACCTTGCTCAAATTTTTCTTGTGTGTAATCCGGAGTCCAACCTAAAGATTTTATTTTTGCAGCATCAATGGCATAACGACGATCATGGCCCGGACGATCCGTCACATATTCAATTCTGTCTTCTCCTAAACCCAAAATATTTAAAATCATCTTGGTTAATTCCAAATTACTGCGTTCATTGTCGGCGCCCACATTGTACACTTCGCCCGGCACACCTACATGCAACATCAAATCCAAAGCTTTGGCATGGTCCATTACATGAATCCAATCGCGAACATTTAAACCATCACCATATACTGGTACTTTTTCTCCTTTTAACAACTTAAAAATAAAAAAAGGAATTACTTTTTCAGGGAATTGAAATGAACCATAGTTATTGGAACAATGAGTCACCACCACTGGCACTTTGTGAGTAACAAAATAAGCATTACACATTAAATCCCCTCCGGCTTTGGCCGCCGCATAAGGCATATTGGGCCAAATTGGCGTGCTCTCGGTAAATTCTCGGTCTTCATCCAATTCCAAGGCTCCATAAACTTCGTCGGTAGAAACATTAACAAATTTTTGTACGTTGTTAAATTTTACAGCATCTAAAATCATTTGTACTCCCAAAGTATTAGTCAACACAAAATCTTTACAACCACCATGAATGGAACGATCCACATGAGTTTCGGCTGCAAAATTTATTACATGATCAGTCTTATTTTCTTGTATCACTTCGTTTAATTTATCCAAATCGGTAATATCACCTTGAACAAATTTATAATTAGGATTATTCTCCACTTCTTTTAAATTATCCAAATTACCAGCATAAGTAAGCTTGTCAAAATTAACAATTTTGTAATCGCTGTATTTTTTTAACATGTAGCGAATAAAATTGCTACCAATAAATCCCGCCCCCCCACAAACTAGTAAATTCATAATGTTATAAAGTTTAATACCTGCCTGCCGGCAGGCAGGTTATTTATGTAAAAATTCATGATGCACCATGGCCCATGCTGCCATAGTCTGTCCGTCCCAAATCTCATTTTTATGCACCATTTCATCTACTTCATCTGGTCGGCGCAGTAAAATTTCAATTTGTTCAGTGTCATCTAATTCTTGATGACGCATTTCATCTACTTCGGCTAAAAAAATATGTACTTGATCTTTTACAAATCCTGGCGAGGGTTGGAACATGCCTATTTTAACAAACTCATGAGCCAGACAACCGGTTTCTTCCAATAATTCTGCCTTGGCAGTATCCAAAGGAGTTTGATTTGATTTTATGCCACCTCCAGGAAAACCAATACATTCTTTGTCTTCTAAATAACGATATTGACGAATTAAAACCAAACGTCCATCTTCCAAAACTGGCACAACCATAGAAAAGCCTGGAGTTTCACCATAAAAAAAATCACCTGGTTCACCATTGGGTTTCTCATAAACATCACGTTTATATTTCCACCAAGGATTTTCACCCAAAATTTCTTCGGAGATTTTTTTTAAATGTTTGTTCATAATCGACTGTCATGCTGAATCCTGAAATTAATTCAGGACAAGTACCATTTCAGCATCTTTCCATTGTATAATTTGCTAATAAAAATTAATTTATGAGAGATCCTGAAACGAGTTCAGGATGACTTTCCAAACAACTTCCACACTTCTTCAACCTTCAATTCTCCCGGATTTTTAATAATTGAATGTACACTACCACCACCATCCTTTTCCCAGCGTGGAAAAATATGCCAGTGTACATGGGGCACTACCTGACCGCCGGCTGGTTGGTCATTAATCCCTATATTAAAACCCGCTGGTTGTAAAACTGTTTGTAATTTCTCTTCCACCCTTTTTAACGCAACCGCCATTTTTTGCCATTCTTCTTCTGTCATTGCCGACAAATCCACAAAATGTTTTTTGGGAATAATTACTGTATGACCTTTGCTATGAGGAAAAATATCCAAAAAAGCCAAAACAAAGTCATCTTCGTAGACCGTATAATTTGGCACTTCTTTATTAACAATTTTACAAAAAATACAATTTTCCATATAACAAAATATTACCTTATTTCGTATTCTTTTTCAAGTCTTCTTGCCAGACGAACAAATTACCAATTTCCACAGGCTGACTGCCAAACAATTCACCATTCTTATGTCTTAAGTCTTCTGTCATCTGTCCGGATACAAACCAACAATTCTCTGACCTAGTTTTTTCATGTGCTAATTTTAAAATGCTTTCCCGAGGATTATTTAGCATTTCATTATACATAATAGTTAATTCTGGTTGTCCAAACTGAGCATCAATTGGAAATCCTCCACCCACAATTTGCTTGGCACTTACGGCTTCTAGTGGCAACAAAACCCAGGTGTCGGCAAGGATACAATGCTCCATGTTTCCCTCCCCTACAAGGGGAGGGTTAGGTCTACCTGCCGACGAGGCAGGGTGGGTTTTCGTTTCATCATTCCAAAGATAATTCGCCACAGCCAATTCATCTTTACTTACCACTCTTGAATCTGGGCCACTAGCATAAGTAAAAGTTACAAACCAACTAAATATTATTACAAAAATAATCAAAATTATTTTTTTAAAATATTTAATATTTAATATTGAATATTTTGATATTTTTTCTATTAAAAATATTATTCCTTGAATAACAAAAATAATTAATAACAAAGATAGAACCATGTCCAATCTTCTGGTAAACAAGCGGTCACCATCTAAAACAAACCAACCAATTAAATAACCACCAAACACGGTAGAAAATAACAAACCAATAGTTTGAATTTTAGATTCTACATTTTTAAATATTTTATAAATACCTCCACCTACAAATAACCACAAAATTATCATCGCCGGAATTAACCACCAACGCCAAACATTAAAAATATTACCCACAAAAGCGTAATCTGGTGTGTGATTAAAAATTAAATTACCACTTAAAATATCGTGAGGTCGTACAGCACTAGCCGTAAACCAACCACTAAATTGACCAAGCAGTTGTTTAAAATTTTGCCATAAATTAAAATTTTCTGGAGTAAAACTAATTTTACTTACAAGTTCAATAATGGGAATAATAAAAATACTAGCAAAAATCAGCACGGTCCAACTAATTTTATTTTTTAAACTATTTTCTTGATTATGTTTTAAATAATTAACAATAAATCCAAATAAAACAAAAATCCAAGTTAAAATAAAATACAAAGAATAATTAAAAATCATCAAAACACTTAGGAACATTGCCAAACGTTTTTGCGAACGATAATGATCACGCCAATATTGTAGCCACAAAATTAACACAAAAAGAAAACCTAGAAAACCCAAACTTACTGGCAGAGTAAAACTTGCCATAGCTTGTAAAGGAAAGGGTAAAAATGACAACCAGACTAACCACAAACCTTTGCGCCGGGAATTAAAAATTAAAGAACCCAAACGATAAAATAAAAACGGTGTAAACAAAGACCACAAAATTGGCATTAGCCACAGATTAATATTCAAAACACTTATACTCAATGTTTCACTAAGTAAAACTGTTGTCCCCCACAAATAACCATAACTATACTTATGCGGAATTAAAAAAGCCTCGGGCAAATCCACCCCCACTACCTCGCGCCATTTGGCTGATTCCCCTACCAACACTGGCAATTCCAATCCACCATTGATAATTTTATTTTCTACCGCCACGTGACGCCAAACATCCCCGCCCCAGGGGTTAAGATGCGACATTGGTAAATAAACATGCAATAAAAATGACTGAAAAACCAAAATCCAAAGTATTGTCCGCAAACTAAATTTTGAAAAAAGAAAAATCCCCGACAAAATTAAACTAACAAAAAATAATGGTAAAAAATAAACGCTTATTTCTTGCCAAGGCGAAAGCAACACCCCGCTAGCTTGTTTAGAATGCAACACAAACAAAGCACCAATAAAAACTACCAAATACAAAATCAAAAACCAAAAAGGTTTACCAAATAAAATTATTTCTTCATTTTCACTTTCAAAACTATTTTCAGGTTCTTTAATTTTTTTCTTATTCAAATTATAAAACAACAGACTTACAATTGCCGTTAAAATAAAGCACAGCCAAATTAAAAATGACGTCAGTGTATAATAAATTATAAAAATAGCGCTAAAAATTGCCAACAAATTAAAAACGGTAAACAAACTAAAAACTTTGTTTAGGATTTGCGTGTTGTTAATGGCCAATACTCGCCGCCAAATTGTTTGCCAATAAGGGACAACAATAAACAAATAACAGATAACAGATAACAGGCCAACAAATAAGTTGTGCCAAAACAAAAGTTGGAAATACAACAAAAACAAAGTTACCAATAAACCCAATAAACGCCAATATTTGCTTTGGAGCATAATTTAAGCTAAAATAGCCTTATATGAATAGACTAATACTCAATGGCAAGTATATCATTTTATCTTTGCTAATTACAACCCACACTATTTGGGCTATTCACAACCCACAAAGCGTGTATTGGGGCGTTACTGCCCTTTGTTTGTATTACTTGTTTTTTGGTTTTTATGCTGGAATTTTTTTATTGCCGAAAGAAAACCGCTTTTGGAAAATGATTTTTGGCGCTTTAAGTACAATGTTTGTTCAAATAATTTTCTTAACCATTATTTATTGGTTTTACCAATTCAATGCCAATATTTTAATTGTCATCACAGTATTAATTCCAATTTTAATTGGCCTGCAAAAACAACAACCCGATGATATTTTTGCCAATGTTGAAAAAATCTTGGATTATGATTCTTATGTACAGGTAAAATCATATCTGGGTACAAAGTTCTTTTCTTTTTTGTTTATTTTATTTGATTTAGCTTTATTTTTTACGCTTTGGCAAAGACAATCCACGGACACAATTATTTCTCCTTGGAAATTAGTTGGTCCGCGCTTTTTTATTTTATTTTTTATAAGCACTTTGCTCTTGCTGTGGATCTTACAAAAATCCAAAGAAAAAGCCTGGAATGTCTTTTTAATTATTATTCATTCCTTATTAATTTTAAATGTTTGCCAAATTGTTTACGCTCTAGGCTTTGGTTTTGACCCAATTATCCATGAGTCTGCAGAAAAGTGGATCGCTCAAAATGGAGTAATTGCCCCCAAAGAGCCCTATTACTTGGGCCAATATATGCTCGTTTTGACTTGGAATTTTATAAGTCATTTAAAAATTACTGCTTTGGACCAATATTTAGTTCCAATGATGTCGGGAATTATTTTGCCTTTAGTTTCGTATTTTTCTTTAAGTCGAACAAAATATGCCGACAAGCTTTTCCCGGCTTTGGCCTTAATTCCTTTATTACCTCTTTCTTTTTTAATCATGACTACACCCAATAACCTGGCCTTATTGTTATTTTTTATGGTAATTTTTTGGCTGTGGTACGAAGAAAGTCAAACAAATTCTCGCATTTGGATATTTTCTGTTTTATTAATTATTGCCATTACTTTAATTCATCCGTTTATTGGCCTGCCGGCTGGTTTAATTTATTTACTTTATAAATTGTGGCAAAGAAATTCCTTAATAAGCTACTTTGTGGGTGTTCCAAGTTTAATTGTAATTATTCCCTTAACACTCTATGCCAATGCCCTACGCTTGGGAGAAAGAATGATTTTAGGCAATCCGTTAAATAATTTGAATAATTTTTTAAGTATTTTTAATTTTCCGCACTGGATTTGGCTGGATAAAGGAAATTTGGCTTGGCAAGCTTTGTATATTTATCGTCAAGCGATTGTTGGCTTGTTTGTAATTGTCGCTGGCTATGGAATGTATTTAGCAATTAAAAAATATCAAGAAAAAATTACCTGGTTTTTAATAATGTTAATTCCTGGTTTATTTATTGGCGCCTTTGTACTAGCCACAGCAGTAAATTTTCCTGTCGTAATTTCTTATGAACAAAAAAGTTATGCCACTCGCCTCTTGCAAATGATTTTAATTATTCTTTTGCCTTTTTTTATTATTGCTTTGCGAGAATTATTTATTATTATTAGAAAGAAAACTTTTTGGCAATTTTTTGTAGCTACATTTTTTGCCTTATTACTTTTAATTTCTTGGTATTTTACTTACCCTACTCGCGATCCAATTTCTTTTTATACTGGTTACAACATCCGCGCCGTTGATATTCAAACAATACACTTTATAGATAATCGAAATAAGGGTGTAAAAGATTACATTGTGTTGAGCAATCAATATATTGCTGCGGCAGCTTTACGTGAATTTAGTTTTGCTAAATATTTTGATACGGCCATTGGCCAAGAATATTTTTATTCCATTCCTACTGGTGGGCCACTCTACCAATATTTTCGCAAAATGGTTTACGAACAACCCAAACGACAATGGATGGAAGAGGCTATGCGTTTTGCTGGAGTTAAAAAAGCTTATTTTGTGCACACCAATTACTGGGCGCCAGCTGGAGAAATCCGCGATGCCGCCAAATTGGAGGCCGATAAGTGGTGGGAGCTGGGCGAAGGTAGAACTTGGGTTTATGAATACGTTTTAGATAAGTAGAAGTATGTCCTGCCACAGCGGGATCCCGCCTCATGGCGGGAGGTGTATGAGTACACATTGAGATAATTTTTAATTTATAATTTTAAATTTTTAAACAACTGTATGCACGAAATTGATAAATTAAATGTTTGTATTCCAATAATTTCAGCAATTATTGAAAGACAACATGACGGCGAAACAGAAATTTTAGTACAAACCAGATGGAAACCAGAAAACGACCCAAAATATTCTGGGACTTTGGAAATCCCCGCGGGTTGGATTGATAGGTATGAAAATGTATATGATGCAGTAAAAAGAGAAGTTTTGGAAGAAACTGGTTTAAATGTTGTAGAAATATTTCCAAATATAAAAACCAAAACACACTCCCCCAGCGGTGATGGCTCTTTTGCTTTTCAACCTTTTTGTTGCCAGCAACAAATTAAAGCTGGTAAACCGTGGATTGGTTTTGCTTTTATTTGTAAAGTAGAAGACAAAGAACCAAAAGCTAGAAAAGAAGAATGCAAAGATATTAAATGGCTTAAAAAATCTGAATTGAAAGAAATTTTTGAAAAAACTCCAGAAAAAATTTTTACTTTGCAACTTGGGGTTTTGGATTACTATTTTAATTATAAAAAATAATATGGGTAGTCAAATAATCATCAACGACACTTTACAAATTACTACAGAACAAGGATTTCCTGTAGAAGTTTTAAATTTAGAAAAACATCAAAATTCACCAATTACTTTGGCAGAGGTAGAAAATAAAATTTTTACTTTCCATAAATCTAGCGCCCGAATTTACCACACTCCCCCAACCCGCTGTTTTTTGGTGCAAAATATCAATGGTAAATGGTTGTATTGGGGAAAGATTCTAATGCTGGAACAAACAATAACGAGTGACGATAATTATTCACAAACTACCACGGGAAAATATAAAATAATTGAAATTTATAATCCCGAATATCAAAAACAAATCACGCTTCACGAAACTCCAGAGGGGTTGAGTTATTTTTTAAAAGACTAAATACACAAACGTAAACCCTCCCCTCGTAGGGAGGTGTCCCGATTCGCATCGGGACGGTGGGGTTCGTTGTACTAACATGAACCCCCACCCTCCGACTGCGACGTCGGAGGACTCCCCCTACGAGGGGGAGGTTTACCAAACAAAAAACCCCAGCTCCACTACGTTGCGCCGGGCAGGCTAGTAAACTTTGTTAAAAAGATAGTCTAGCTTGCCAGGCGCAGTGAAACGGAGACTGGGGTTTTGTGTTTTCAACTATTTATAATAATTTTATAAACACTTGAGTCACCCTTGGTCCTCCAAGGCCAAGGTGCTCCTAAGTTAATAGGAAAAGAACGAGAAAGAAAGAACGTGGATTATTTTGCCCCGGAGCTGGGGCACAAGGTGGGATGGGGAAAGGCCTTGTCGTCAGGGCTGTTGATCGCGTTCGACGCTGATCAAGGTCGGAGCGGCATCTTTGAGTTTGCCATCCCCGTATGCCTCGACAACCGTAGCCATAGGGAATCGATCTTGGTCTATCGGTAAGCGGTAATGAACGAGCACATAGTTGAACCCGACTATGTGAACTTGTTCCACGCTCGTCCGAAGCAAGATCTCGTCGGGGTTGTTTTTCCACAAGGTCAGCTGCCAATCGTGGTGACTGATGTTGTAAAATATTACCCCGTAGAAAAGCGTGGAGTTGTTGAGCACGATGACCGGTTGGCCGAGCAGGTTCTGGTCCAGGTCCACCCAGTCCAGGTCTCCGGGTTCGTTTTCGGGATTGCGCCGCGGAAGCTCGAGCACCATCTGCATTTCTTCTTTTTCGAACTTCCATAGGTAGTGCGAGGTCAAGGCGTAGACCTTGCCCTCGACCTCGTACCAAACGAGTACCCGCTCGTTCACGGGCAAGTTTTTCTCGTTGCCCGGGAATACACCTTTACACATGGACCCAAACGACGACAAGGTGTAAAGTCGTTCAGCTTTGGGCAGCTCGATCCATTCGTTGTTGATCTCGAAATGGTCTTCGAACTTGTAGGTCATTTCTTGCGACACCTCGATCTTTTGGCCACTCTGCGTCGTGTAGGTCAAGATGCGGTAGAACCTGTCTGGAATTTGGCTGGCTCTGAGAACCACCGGTTCTCTGTTCCAATCCAGGTAAGTCATCACCGGCTTCAAGCGCCGGGGCACGACCCAGTTCGAGTTGTCCTTCGGGCCGTGCAAGGGCACGACCCAGGACTCGTTCTGGCCGGTCAGCTCGAAGCCGCGATTGACCATGGTCGAACCGCAGCCACCACACACCAGCGCCAAGCCCAGGATCACGAGCGCGACGAACGTCTTCATGACGTCCTCCGTTTGCTGTACCCCACACGCCAGTGCAGGACAGCATAGCGAACATTAAGAAACAAAGCAAAGGCTGTTTCGAAGCCTGTTCCTCTTTGTAAAAGAGCGAAAAAAGTGCTCAACAAAACAATTTTTTCGCTTTTTTACAGCTTAATTTTAAACAGTTCATTATAGCACAAAAAAGACCTTTTGTCAAGGCCTTTGTGCACAGTTGATAATAAATTTTGGCTTAAATTAGCTGTTTCTGGATTAACAGCAACCCCGGCAACTCCCCCTACCCCCTCTTGGTAAGAGGGGGATGACAACAACGTTCACTCGTTCGTTCACGCGCGCACAAACACAAGGTAAAAATTTAGTGGCGAGTATGAGTGATCCTTCGGAGCTCTTTAGCGAAGAAGGATTTGCTCGTTTAGAGCCGAGCTTTCTCGGCTCGCACGAGCAAAAACGAATGACGAGGCGAAGTTTTTACTCCACTTTTTTGAAAAAGTGGAAGTAAGAGTAATTGGACGATTTCTGGATTCCTGTCTGCACAGGAATGACAAACTACTACCCCTCCTTAATCCTCCCCTTATAAAGGGGAGGAAAACCAACCCCAGCAAACTCCCCCTACCCCCTCTTGGTAAGAGGGGAAAAAATTAAGTAAACCGCTTCATTCTCTTTACCAACTCTTCCAAATCCCCTGGCTTAAAGAGCCAAGCATTTTCATTAACCGTTAAAAGCTCTCGCACTCCCCCAGTATCCGAGGCAATAATATAAAAACCATTTTGCAAAGCCTCCAAAATTACTTTGGGGCGATTTTCCAAACAAGTGGAAGTAAATAATAATACTTGGCATTTTTCATACACGCGTGCCAAATCTTCTCTTTCTAATCTTCCATAAATATTTACATTATTAAATTCTTGCGACCACAATTCTACCAAGGGCAAAAGTTCGCCATCACCCACAATGTGTAAATTGGCGCGACCACTAATGCTTTCCCAAGCTTGTAACAGTAATTCCACACCTTTGTGTTTGACCAAAGAACCAACAAACAAAAAATCAGTTACTTCGGGCAATTCTTTAGGTAAACGTAAAACCATTTTTTCATTTTTGGTTTCCCAACGACTGCCTGGAAAAAACTTTTTAAACCAATAAAATTCTTCTAAAAATTTTGATAAAGCAATTACTACTTCGGGTCGGCCAAATTTCTTTTTCATTAAAAAACCATAAAACTTTTGGCTAAATTTTAGTTTTTCACCCGGCCAAGCAATTACGCCACTCGGTTCAATTAATTGCACGTCGTGTAAATAATGAACCTGCTTTATCCCTATTTTCTGAATTATTTTTGGAATACCAAAACCAATACCAGTTAAATTGTGTGTCCAAACTTCGTCGGGACGTTCTTTTTTTAAAATATCTTTTACTTCTTTGTTTAACCAAAAATTAAAAATATCAAAAAAATGCCAAATTAATTTGGTAAGCAAACCATGCTTGGCCAAATCTTTATACCAAAAAATATTTGGCTGCCAAAGTCGATAAATAGTTACTTTGCCATCTTTGCCAGCCACAGGGTGAATGTAAGACCAACCTTGATAAGGCCGAGCAGTAATAATCATTACTTGCTGGCCTTGACTAACGAGTTCAACGGCTTGTTCTTCCACAAAGCGTTCCGTGCCACCCACTGCATAAGGCGGATAAAGATTGTTGATTAAACAAATTTTCATGTTAAGGTATAAGGTGTAAGCTATAAGGTATAATGAGGAAATTATACCTTAAATTTGAATTATTTTAAACATATCAACATCTAATGCACAATAACAACCATCCTCATACTTGAAATATTTTGCTAATTTAGCTACTATACACGGGCTACTGACAGATCAATCATAAGTCTTATACCTTAAGTCCTTACACCTGTTATGGATATTACCCAAATAGAAAAAATTCCTCCACAAAACCTAGAAGCCGAAATGTCACTCTTGGGCTCTATTTTGATTGACAAAGATGCCATGTACAAAATTGCCGACATTGTGGAAACAGAAGATTTTTACAAAAATGCCCATGCCACTATTTATGAAGCAATAATTGAATTGTACACTAAAAATGAACCAATTGATGTTTTGACTCTTGGTAACCGTTTGGAAGAATTAAAAGCTTTGGAAAAAATCGGTGGTCGCAGTTATTTAATTAATCTTTCCAATACTGTTCCAACTTCTTCTCATATTGTAGAATATGCCAAAATTGTTCATCGCAAATCCACTCTGCGCAAGCTTTTGGGTGCGGCTAGTGAGATTACTAAATTGGGTTATAAAGAAGACACCGAAACAGTAGAAGAAGTATTAGACGAAGCTCAACAACAATTATTTAGTGTTACCCAAAAACATTTAAAAAAAACTTTTGTCCCCATTAGAAATGTTTTGAGTGATGCTTTTGAACGCATTGATGAACTGCATCGTGAAAAAGGTAAATTACGTGGCTTGCCCACTGGTTTTAAAACTTTGGATAATTTATTGGCCGGTTTTCAAAAATCCGATTTAATTATTTTAGCTGCTCGCCCTAGTGTAGGAAAAAGTTCTTTGGCTATGGACTTTGCCCGAAATGTAGCTATCCGCGCCAAAACACCAGTGGGAATATTTTCTTTGGAAATGAGTAAAGAACAGCTAGTAGATCGTTTGCTTTGTGCCGAAGCTGGAGTAGATTTGTGGAAAATGCGTACTGGTAACTTGTCCGATCGGCCAGACAGCAATGATTTTCCCCGGATTGGCCATGCTATGGGTGTATTATCCGAAGCGCCAATTTATTTGGATGACGCGCCAAACAACAATGTCATGCAGATTCGTACCAAGGCTCGCCGTTTACAAGCCGAACATGGTTTGGGTTTAATTATAATTGACTATTTACAATTAATGGAATCACACCACAGTCGTGGTGGCGACAATCGCGTGCAAGAAGTAGCCGAAATTACCAGAGGTTTAAAAGGTATTGCTCGTGAATTAAATATTCCGGTTTTGGCACTTTCACAGCTGTCACGTAGTGTGGAACAAAGCAAACCCGCTATTCCAAAATTATCCCATTTACGTGAGTCAGGTTCTATTGAACAAGATGCCGACGTAGTAATGTTTATTTATCGTAAATCCGCTGATCGTAATTATAATTTAGAAGAAATTCCCCCTGATGAACGTAATATTGCCGAAATTCATATTGCCAAACACAGAAATGGTCCAACTGGTTTGGTGCGTTGCTATTTTGATGACACTCGCGCCAGCTTTAGAAATTTGGATACAGAATTTAGTGGTTTTAATACTACACCTACACCAATCACCCCAGTTAAACCCGCCATCCCTGCTTTTTAATCAATGTCATCGTGAGCCCCTCCAAAGGGGCGTGGCGATCCCCCGGGATTGCTTCGCCCGCTCGAGCGGGACTCGCAATGACAATATAATACTAATATGTTCACCAAACTAAAACAATTTAAAGATTTGCGCACCCAAGCAAAACAATGGCAAAATACTATGGGCGAAGAATCGGCAACTGGCGAAGCAGCTTTTGGTAAAGTAAAAGTTACTTTAAATGGTAATTTGGAAGTTAGTAATGTGGAAATTGCTGACGAATTATTAGCAACCGATAAAAAAGATAAATTACAAACAGCTGTAAAAGAAGCCCACAACGAAGCTTTGAAAAAAATTCAAAAAATCATGGCTGTAAAGATGAAAGAAATGGGTGGCTTGCCACAAATTCCTGGTTTATCATAGCGTCATTCCCGCGAAGGCGGGAATCTTAAAAAAAGAAAACAAGATCCCCGCCTTCGCGGGGATGACGAAAGTATGTACTCCTCACCAATAAAAAACTTAATCTCTGCTTTTACCAAACTCCCTAGTGTTGGCGAAAGAACGGCCGAGCGCTTTGTTTTTTATTTACTCAAATCTGGCAAAAAAGAAGTAGCCGAATTAACATTAGCCTTAAAACAATTATTTATTGAAGTAACTAGCTGTAAAAATTGTTGGGATTTTGCCGATACAACTCCCTGTGCTATTTGCGCGGATAAAAAAAGAGACAATAACATTATTTGTGTCGTTGCCGAACCGCAAGATTTGCAAGTATTGGAAAAAACCAATGCTTTCAATGGTGTTTACCATGTTTTACGGGGAGTAATTAAAAGCTCAGAAAATAATTTGGGAGAATTAAAAATAAAAGAACTTTTGGAAAGAGCAAAAAACAAAGATCTAAGAGAAATTATTTTAGCGCTTAATCCAAATTTGGAAGGCGAAACTACAGCCATGGCATTGGAAAAATTAATTAAAGAAAAAAATCCCCAAATTAAAATTAGCCGACTTGCTCGTGGGCTGCCAATGGGGGGAGATCTGCAATACGCCGATGAAATTACTTTGAGTAATGCTTTGAAACATCGGAATTAAAACTGTTGAGAATAAAAAAGTCCCGATTAAATCGGGACTTTTTTTATTTTGTAGAAACTTTAACTTTGGTAAAATGTTGACGATGACCAGTGGATTTTTTATAACGTATTTTTCTTTTATACTTAACCACCAAGATTTTTTTGGTTCTACCTTGAAGTACACATTCGGCTTTAAGCACTACTCCTTCTAAATAGGGAGCGCCAATTTTTACATTGGTACCATCATCATTGGCAGTTAATAATACTTTGTCAAAAACAACTTCCTGGCCTGCTTCGACAAGCAATTTTTCTACTTGCAAAGCTTCGCCATTTTTTACCAAATATTGTTTACCACCAGTAGCAATTACGTAATACATATAAAATAATTTAATTAAGGAAAACAGTGTCCTAATTCTACTTCAATTTGGAATATTTGTCAACCCCACATTCCACAGGCTTAGTTTTTGCCAGGCAAACCAAGTTTATCCCCTATTTTTAAGCCAAATTTATTGGCCCACCCTGCTGGTAATTCCAAAACAATATCTGCTTCGACCCGAGGGTAATATTTGGTAAGTTGTGCTTCTGCAGCCTTTTCTGGTTGTAAATTTGGCGCAATATCTACGATCTTGCCATCGGCAAACCACACAATATCTAGTGGAAAAAGCATATCACGCATTACCATGGTTGGTTTAAATTTTTGGTTATAAACAAACAACATACCACTATACTCACCTAAATTTTTACGATCACTTAGGCCTTTAAAATAATGATAATTATTATTGGCTACCAAAACCTTTAAGGTTTGCCCGGCCAAAGTAACTTCGGCATTAGGCCAACGTAATTGCCACAATTTTAAACCAGTGTAGCTTAAAAGCAAAACCACAATAAAAATTAAATGCCACTTTTTAAATTTATTTTCCATAGAAAAAACTAAACTTTTTCTTCTTTATGAGTAAACCAAATTGCCAAAGCCAACATCAAAATAAAAATTAAAATCAAAGCCATTAATTTTTGCTGGCTTTGTAAAAATAAAGTCGTAATGCCAAACAAAAATGAAACTAAATATAAAAGTAAAACAGCTTGCTGGTGATTTAATCCAGATTGTAAAAGCAAAAAATGTAAATGTTCAGAATCACCCTGAAAAATTGGTCTTTTCTTTTGCCATCTCCGAAAAATCACCCGCATAATATCGAGCATTGGCACAGCCATTACCAAGAGTGTAGTAGCAATTTTTCCACCAGAAATAATTGCCAAACAACCTAAAATAAAACCTAAAAACAAACTTCCACCTTGACCCAAAAATATTCTAGCTGGATAAAAATTCCAAACTAAAAAACCCAAACAAGCTCCAGCAAAAATCAAAGCCAACATGGCCAAATCTGGTTGTAGCCATTTGGTTTGTAAACTTAGAGCGGCGATTAAAACCGCACCAATAATAATAATGCCTGTGACCAAACCATCCAAACCATCTAAAATTTTGGTAGTAAGCATCATGCCCATTAACCAAACAAAAACCACAATATTAGAAAAAAGAAAAAAATTACCCCATTCGGTATTGGACCAAGAAAACAAATTTAAATTTATTACTCCACCAAAAGGATTAGTAATGATTTCGGGGCCAATGCCAAAAGCAATAACAATTCCTGCGGCCAAAAAAGCAAAGAAAAGTTGTTTAATAGGTGATAAATTATATTTATCATCCAACAAGCCACCAATCATTAAAACCAAACTACCCAAAAACAAAGCTAACAAATAACTGGATTTGATATGCGGGGCGCTGTAACCAGTAAATTTAAAAACCAATAACACTACTAAAAAGAAAGCCAAAAAAATTGCCCAGCCACCGCCTAAAGCAATTTTATGTTTGTGGATTTTTCTGGCCAAGGCCTTTGGTTTATCTACAATTCCCAGGCGCAACATTAATAAACGTACCACAGGGGTAAGAAACAAAGCCAATAAAAATGCTAATAAAGAATAAAAAAAATAATTCATAATCACCACAAAATCTTGTTATTTTGCTTTTTCTACTAATACTTTTAAATCCCCACCAATAGTCACCACATCACGACGGGCTAATTTATTTTCCAAAATTAATTCTGCCAAACTATTTTCTACAGTGTCCTGAATTGCCCGGCGCATTGGACGAGCGCCAAACTCAGGGTCGTATCCAACATTAGCCAAAGCTTCTAAAGCAGAATCCGCAATTTTAAGCTCCACACCGCGTTTTTCCAAATCTTTGCCAACTTGTAACAACATTATTTTGGCCACCTGCATAATTTCGTAACGAGTAAGAGTTTTAAATAAAATAATTCCATCAAAACGATTTAAAAATTCTGGACGATAATATTGTTTTAATTCATGTTTAACAAGTTGTTGACGAATACTTTCTAGTGAAACACCTTGAGAAAATTGTTCTTGTACAAAACCAGTACCAGCGTTGGAAGTAGCAATAATAATTGTATTGGTAAAATCGATTACTCGACCTGTAGAATCAGTAAGCCGCCCATCATCAAACACTTGTAAAAATAAATTTAAAACGTCAGGATCGGCTTTTTCCATTTCGTCTAATAATACCAATGAAAAGGGATGTTGACGCACGGCTTCGGTAAGTAGACCGCTACCTTGTTGTCCAGGCTGACCAAGTAAACGATAGATACTTGATTTATCTTGAAATTCACTCATATCTATGCGAACCATTTTGTCTTCTCCTCCAAAATATACTTCGGCAATGGTTTTGGCTAATTCGGTTTTTCCTACACCTGTTGGTCCCAAAAATAAAAAGTTGGCAATTGGTCGTTTTTGTGAACGAATGTCTACTCGAGCCCGACGCAAAGCATTGGCAATTAATTTTACGGCTTCATCTTGACCAATCACCCGCTCGTGCATTTTTTGTTCTAAACGTAATAATTTTTCTGATTCATTTTCGGTTAAACTAGTAATGGGTACCCCGGTTTTTTTACTAATCACTTCGGCTACAGCTTCGCCATCTACCAATTGATTTTCTCCTCTTTCACTGCGCACCAAACTAGCCGCCTCACTCATAATCAATAAGGCACTTTCGGGTAAATTTTGTTCGTGCAAATAAGTTTTGGCCATTTTTACACAACTAGCCAAAGCTTCATAGGAAAAGAAAACATTGTTTTTGTATTCCACATGTCCAACTTTTGATTCCAAAACTTGCACTGACTGGTTATCATTCATTTCTTTGATATCTACTCTGGATAATACCGTACCTAGTTCTGTATTTAAAACTCTTTTATTGTAATTAGCTGTTGTAGCAGTAGAAAAAGTTAAAAATTTTCCTGGCCCCAAATATTCTGCCAAAGTTTGCGAAACATCTACCCCACCATCGACACTGTCACTTACCCCAACCAAATCATCAATATTTTTAATAAACAAAATAATATTTTTGGCTCGGCCTACCTCGTGCATAATTCTAATTAAACGTTCTTCGGCCCCACTCGCCGTAGTGCCAGCCAATAAATTAGCAGTAGATAGTTGTACCAAACGCTTATCTTTTAGTCTATCTGGCACATCATCTTCAATCATTTTTTGAGCAATACCTTCTATAATACTCATTTTGCCAACTCCTCGTTCGCCAACCAAAGCCACACTTTGTCGTCCGCCTTCAATAATCCGAAAAATTTCTTTAATTTCTTCGTCACGACCAACACAAGGAGCCAAATAACCATACTTGGCAGCCATAGTTAAATCCTGGCTAAAACTATTTAAATATGGCGTAGCTACTGCCGTCATGGCCCGATCTAACCCGTGTTTACTTCTATGGGCGGCGGCTTTTTGAAATTTATAGTATTGTCTTCTTAAACGTTCATGAATTCGAAGCCATTCTGTAACGTTGGCTAATTTATCTTTATCAATTTTAAAATCATAGAGCATTTCTTGAATAACTTGTGAATCCAACACCACTGCCAAAAGCAATTCTGTAACATGAACATACTCTTGTCGAGCATTTCTGGCTAGTTGGTATGCTCTAAATAAAATTTGCTCTAAATCATTACCTACCTTTGGTAATTGTTTGTCTGTGCTTTTTACAAAATAATTGGCAAGCTGTGCTTGTAGTAATTTTATTGGGACACCCAAACGTAAAAATACAGTACTAACACGTGACGAAGACAATAAACTATAAAAAATATGAAAGGAAGTAATTTCTGCCGCCCCGCTTTTTTTTGCCAAAAAATATGCTTCTTCTAAAACTGATAAATTTTCTTCGGTAAAAGTAGCACTAATATCTTTACGTTTATAACGTGGCATTTTGGTGGCAGATGTCCAATTTTGTAACAAATTATTTTCTTCTGTTTCTAAGGTGTTTTTATTTGCGTCTTTATATGAAACAATATCTACGATTTCTGGAGCTTTGCCCAAAACTATTAAACGATAAAATAAATAACAAAAACCTATTAAAGCTAACCAAAATAGAGTTGCTAAAACTGGACCATTGAACCAAAAATCAAAAGTATACAAAAGATCCCACCATTTTAATAAATAGATATTGTAAAAAAATAAAATTAACAAACCAAAAGAAAAAATAAACGACCCCAAAATTCGCAAATACTCTAAACGACGACGAGCACGACGCAGACTAATATGGTAAAGATTTATTGGTTTACCCCAATATAAAAATTTGTGATATAAAAAAACACCCATGCTCATACCAGCACATTCTGGACACCTTAAAATACCATGCACACCAGTATTCTTACAAACGTTACAAGATAAAATATTTATGGGTTTGGCTTTATCAAAAAGCATAAAATTAATTTAAAGCCTGATAAAACATGAAAACCAAAAAAATTGGTATGTTAATCCACAACAAAAATATAACAAAAACTACTAATAACCAAATAAACAAAGCAATGCTCCGAAAAATAACATTAAAAAAACGCATCATTACACTAACCAGCCGACCCTGAAAATCACTTTGCCCAAACATTGGTACAAACAAATTTTTTAACCACAAACCAGGAGCCAATAAAATATTTCCATCCAAAAATAAATTCCAACAAAATTTGGTGGAATGCAAAATACCACTGGTAAACCACCAAATGGGAAAATACAGAAAATCAAGAAAAAATTCCAAAGTCAAGCGTTGCAAAACTAAAATCCACATACACAAAAGACTTTATAACATTATAACTTTCAACTTTATAACTGTTATTATTATAGCATAAAAAATAAAAAACTCCCATAAAGGGAGTTTTGACTTTTAGCGTCGGGCTACAGCTGTACCCAGAATTGTTACATATTTTACATTATCTGCCGCCACCAAGCCCAATTCCGAAACCCTATTTTCTATATTTTTAAGCGATCTTTGTTCGGCAATTTCCAAATCTAATTTTTGACTTTCTTTTTCCAAATCACTAATCTTTTTTTGCAAATCATTTATGGCAAAGCCTTTGGTAGAAGCCGAACTTGTTTGCCAAATAAAAAGCATCCCTAAAACAACAATTAGACAAAACAAAAATCCTCGACAACCAGTATTTATTAACCAAGATTTGTTTTGTAATTTATGATCGCGTAAGGTTTTTTGTTGGCAAAGATATGGACTCATATTTTTTCAATTACTCTAAGTTTGGCTGATCGAGCGCGAGGATTACTTTGGTATTCTTCCTCGGCACACTCAATAGGCTTTTTGTTAATAATTAAAATATTTTTTTCTTTGTTCTTCTTAAAAAAATGCTTTACAATCCTATCTTCCAATGAATGAAAACTGATTACTGCCAAACGCCCACCTGGTGACAATACTTTTACAGCTTGTGGTAAAACATCTTGCAAAGCCACCAATTCATTGTTTACTTCAATACGCAAAGCTTGAAATATTTTGGTGGCTGGGTGTAACCCGCCAATCCAAGGTACTTTTTCTAGTACAGACGCATGATTATGCGTCTCTACCACACCTAATTTTTTTCGATAAACTTGTAAAATTATTTCTACCAAATCACCTACGGTTTTAATTTGTTTAATTTTTCTAGTATTTACAACAGCTTCGGCAATTTTCTTACTTAATTTTTCTTCACCATAATCCGCAAAAATCGTCGCTAATTCTTTTTCAGTACGAGTGTTTAAAATATCAGTTGCCGAACCAATATTCTCTCCAGAATAGCGCATATCCAATGGTTCTTCGGGGTGTTGAAAACTAAATCCCCGGCCTCGTTCTTCAAATTGTGGACTAGACCAACCCAAATCAATTAAAATCGCATCAACTCCAGCAAAATTATTTTCTTGAACAATTTTATTTAAATTACGAAAATTATCACGAACAAAGATTACTTGACCCTCAAAATTGTAAAGATATTGTTTGGCTTGTAAAACTGCTTCTGGATCAGCATCTATTCCCATTAACCTGCCACTAGTGGCTACTTTTTCCAAAATTTTCTCGGCATGACCACCATCACCCAAAGTGCAGTCAACAACTCTCATACCAGGACTTAGTTTCAGAGCAGTTAATAGTTCGGTTAACAGTACTGGTACGTGCCTAGTCATAATTTTCAATTCACAATTTACAATTTTCAAACAATTACCAATTTACAATTTTCAAACACATATTGGAAATTATGTCATTGAAAATTCATTGTAAATTGACAACTGGTAATTGAAAATTTATTATACTCCTAATTCTGCCATCTGTTCGGCAATTTTATTGCTTTCTGTTTCTGTTTTCTTTTTATAAACATTCCACTTGCCACTATCCCAAAGTTCTAACCGAGAATATAGACCAGCGACAATAACTTCTTTTTTAAATCCAGCAAAAATACGCAAATATTCTGGCAACATTACCCGGCCCTGTTTATCTATTTCTACATCCATGGCTCCAGCCAACATTAATCTAGCAAAAGCCCGAGTGTTGGCTTGGGCAAAAGGCAAATTGGCTAATTTTTCGGCTAATTTTTGCCATTCACTTTTGGTATACAAGAAAAGACAGTTATCCAAGCCCTTGGTTACTATTGCACCTTTGGCAAGGTCCAAGCGAAACTTTTTTGGTACTGCCAAACGTCCTTTTTCATCTAAATTGTGTGAATATTCTCCAATAAACATAATTTCACTAATTTCTTAACACAGATAGCACAGATAAATAAATAGACAAGCATTTTATTTATTTGATAATCTGTGTGATCTGTGTCAAAAAATCTGTGTTTACTTTTCCCCATTTTTCCCCACGTACTACCATTATAATCCACTTGGCTAGATAAAGCAAGGGTTTTATCCCACTTTATCCACAGCGTAAAAGGCCTACGGCCTTACGCTACAGGCACCCTTCCTCCCCCTGCCCGAGATGGAGGTTAGGAGGGCGTGGGAGAAACCTCTTAAGTCTTTATCAATTGCCTATCCGGGCAAAATGAATATTAATAGTTTAGCGTAAAAAAATTATAAGGCGTTGACAAACCGAACAAAACAGCGTAGTGTATTTAGCAGTAGTCGACCGCCACCAAAAACAACGCAAGCCGGGGGATTCCATGACAAAGCTGATGCTGGACCTGATTGCCCTGTTCGTACTGCTCCTGAAGGGCGAGGCCGACCGCGACGCGTTCGACGACAAGCTCAACGAGTACTTCCTGGCCAAGGCCGAGGCCGATGGCGCCACCGCGGGCCACACCGAGACACTGGAAGTGCCCGCCGCGCCGACCCCGGCCAACCTGACCGCCGACGGCATGGACGCGCCGGTCGAAGCCACCGACGCGCCCGAGGCCGAAGCCGCCGAAGCCGAAGTGCCCGTCGTGCTCGACGAAGCGCCCGCCGAGGTCGCCGCCGAAGAAGCGCCCGTCGCCGAGGCCACCGAGGCCACCGTCGTCGCGTAGGCCCTTCCGGGCTGAAGGATCACCAACCCTCAGCTGAGTGGCGATCCAACGCGACATGTTCTGACTACACTCGTAAATGAAGGATACTTGGCGGTTGACTGAATTTACGAGCCCAAATGGGGGGATGGAGGGAGACGATGAACCGGAGGGTTCAACGTCATGTTCGAGGCAGATGTTCGTCGTCTGTCTCCGTTCCAGTGAATATTTTTAAAAAGTATTTAGTGGAAAACAAAAAATCTACCAACTAGGTAGATTTTTTGTTTATATAATAATTTTCCTTAGACTTCTTTGATACTTAATCGCAAAGCGATGAGCTTCATCACGTACACGAATTAATAGATCTTTATTACTATTTATCCATTTAACAATTTCTCTATTTCGTAATTTCGAAATTTTCGGATTTCGTACATATATAAAATCGTTCTTTTTTCTTTCTGGTCCTTTAGCTATGCCAACAACTGGTATTGTTTGTCCCCTCCTGCCCGAGGAGGGGTGACCCAACGTCGCAGTTGGGTCGGGGTGGTGGGAGAGAATTTTACAAACTCGATTTACTTGTGGCACTCCCCCATCAACCAAAATTACTTGGGGTATTCCCCACTCGTTGTGCTTAAGACGCCTCTCAATAACTTCGGCAAGACAATCCACATCACTTTGTCCCACAACAGTTTTAATTTTAAATTTTCGATATTCTTTCTTATTTGGTTCACTATTTTCAAACACTACCATACTACCAACTTTTCCAGAGCTTCCTAAATTTGAAATGTCATACCCTTCAATACGCATGTCATTGCGAGCCTCGCTCGAGCGAGGCGTGGCAATCCCTTGCTTAGGTGGGATTGCTTCGTCGCTAAGGCTCCTCGCAATGACAGGTGACTCGACAAAACTTTTATTTAGAAGCGCAATATCTTGAATTTTTTGTAAATTTTTAATTTGATCACGCAATCTTCCTGCTTCTTCAAACTCGTGATTTTTAGAAGCCCGCTTCATGTCGTACTCTAAATTTTTTAATAAACTTTTTTTCTTACCATTCAAAAATTGCACTAACGGCTTAATTACTTTCTTTTTGTATTCGGCCGAACTTATTTCTCCAGTGCATACACCCAAACACTGACCTAGTTGATAATAAAAACAAGGTTTTTTTGGTAGAGACGCAAAATTTTGCGTCTCTACGCGAGGTATACATGTAGAAATATAAAATAATTTACGAAGCAAGTTTATCATTTCTTTGGTTTTAAGACCTGGATATGGACCAAATAATAACCCCCCTCGCCCCCCTTTACCAAGGGGGGTAAGTGAACGTACTTTTTTCCCCCCCTTATTAAAGGGGGGTTGGGGGGTTGTTGGCAATTTCAATTCATGCTCACGAACAGTTAAAACTTTAGGAAATTTATCATCAGTAATAACAATATAATTCCAACTTTTATCATCTTTCAAATCAACATTGTATTTTGGCTGAATTTTTTTAATGGTGTTTGCTTCCAAAATTATTGCTTCTAGTACAGAATCTGTTTGAATAGTTTTAATATCTACTACTTCATGAATCATTTGTTCAATCGGACGTCTAACAAGCGTCATCCCCGCGTAGGCGGAGATCTTATTTGGCTGCAAGATTCCCGCTTTCGCGGGAATGACGCCACGAAAATAACTTCTCACTCTATTTCTCAAACTCGTCGCCTTGCCCACATAAATCAATTTTTTTTTGATATTATAAAAAAGATAAATACCGGAACGATCTGATAAATTTTTTAGTTTATTTTCTAACATACTTATACCATCTTGCTGAAAAGCGGGATGTTTTTAAAAATTCTCAATGATCAATTTACAATTTCCAATCAATTACCAATTTACAATTATCAATCACCCAATGAAAATTATTTAATTGAAAATTTATTGTAAATTGAAAATTGATAATTGCAAATTACAACACTCTCTTTAAATACTGCCCCCGTCTTCGCTAAAGCTACGTCGGGCAAGCTCTATAAAACACGCTTTAGGTATTCACCAGTGTAACTACCTTTTTTACAAGAAACTTCTTCTGGTGTGCCAGTTGCTACCAATTCTCCGCCCTTATCGCCACCTTCAGGTCCAAGATCAATAATCCAATCAGCACATTTAATTACATCCAAATTGTGTTCAATTACCATGACAGTATTACCTTGATTAACTAAACGCTCTAACACGACTAATAATTTTTTTACATCTTCATAATGCAAACCAGTAGTAGGTTCATCCAATAAATACAATGTTTTGGTGGTACCGTGTTTAGCCAATTCACGCGAGAGTTTGATGCGTTGAGCTTCGCCACCCGACAAAGTTGTAGCCGATTGTCCCAAAGTTAAATAATCCAAACCAACTTCATTTAGAATTTTCAATTTATCATAAATCATCGGAATGTCTTTAAAAAATTCCTCAGCATCTTCAATAGTCATGGCCAACACTTCGGCAATATTTTTTTCTTTAAAATATATGTCCAGAGTTTCTTGATTAAATCTTTTGCCTTTACAAATATCACAAACAATTTCTACACTTGGTAAAAAATGCATTTCTATTTCCAAAGTACCACGACCACTACAATTCTCGCACCTACCACCACTAACATTAAAGCTAAAACGCCCAGATTTAAAGCCTTTCATTCTGGCTTCGGGAGTTTCGGCAAACAATTCACGAATATGATCATAAGCTTTGGTATAAGTAGCCGGGTTGGAACGCGGAGTACGACCAATTGAACTTTGGTCAATGGTAATCATGCGATCCAAATATTCTGTACCGGTTAAACTTTTATGCTCTCCCACTGGTTTATGCATTCGAAATAAACGATTATTTATTTCTTTGTACAAAATATCGTGCATTAGGGTAGATTTGCCCGATCCTGAAACACCAGTTAAACAAACAAAACGTCGCAAAGGTATTTCCACACTAATATTTTTTAAGTTATGTTCAGTTGCTCCTTTAATTTTTAATTTTGGAGTAGCCGCATCAACTTTTCGTCTCTTTTCGGGAATGGGAATTTTTATTTCTCTACGCAAATATTTTCCTGTAAGGGATTTTGCCGGGTCACCAAAAATTTTACAATCAATGGCGTCATCCCCGCGTAGGCGGGGATCTTTTTTTGTTTGTAAGATTCCCGCTTTGGCGGGAATGACGCTAATAAGATTTTCTTTAGTTCCTGAATATACAATCTCTCCCCCATGTTTACCTGCTCCTGGACCAAAATCCACTACCCAATCACTAGCCAAAATTGTGTCTTCATCATGTTCTACCACAATTATAGTATTACCCACATCACACAAATTTCGTAATGTTTTTACCAAACGATCATTATCTTTTTGATGGAGTCCAATAGTTGGTTCGTCTAATACATATAAGGCGCCAACTAATTTAGTCCCCACTTGTGAAGCCAAACGGATGCGCTGGGCCTCTCCACCACTCAAAGTTCCGGCACGTCGATTTAAAGTTAAATAATGTAAACCTACGTCATACATAAATTGCAAACGATTGGCAATTTCTTTTAAAACTGCTCCAGCAATTTCTTGTTCTCGGGGTGGCAAATTAATTTCTGTTTCCGCAAAAAATTCTCTGGCTTCGGCAATTGGCAAACTAGTAACTTCAAAAATATTTTTTTCATTAACTTTTACACTTAAAGCATTTTCGTTTAGACGTTTACCCAAACATTTAGGACAAACTTCTTCGGAAAATAATTCTTTGGTGCCCAAACCTGTACAATGTTCACAATAACCATAGGGGCTGTTAAAACTAAACAAACGTGGTTCAATTTCGGGAAAACTAAAACCATCATTAGGACAAGAATATTCTGTACTAAAAATTTGTTCTTTTGGCTTACCCTGAGCAGAGTCGAAGGGATAAATAATTGTGCAAAGACCTTTTGATAATCCCACTGCTGTTTCCACTGCCTCGGCAAGACGCCCAATAATCTCGAGCGACGAAGCGAGAGATCCCTTTTCTTTGGGTTTTAAATCATCTTTACTACTATCTTTCTTTAATGCAATTGCAGTTGCTTTGGAAAGGGATTCCTCGTCGCCTGTGGGCTCACTCGGAATTACCAGACGATCAACAACCACTTCAATAGTATGTTTTTTATCTTTTACCAAAACAATTCTTTCCTTTAAACTTTTCATTTTTCCGTCTACTCTTACTTCAAGAAAACCTGAATTATACAAATCATAAAGCATTTGATAATACTCCCCTTTTCTTCCTCGTACCACTGGAGCAAGTATTATCAATTCACTGTCATTGCGAGCCTCGCTCGAGCGAGGCGTGGCAATCCCTTTCTTAGTCTGGGATTGCTTCGTCAGCACCTCCCCGGCGCTTCCTCGCAATGACGCACTAATTCGCTCCACCATTTCGTCGGTTGTCATTTTTTCTATTTTTGTACCACAAAGTGGACAATGAGGTTCACCAATTCTGGCATATAAAACACGAAGATAGTCATAAATCTCGGTAATAGTCGCCACTGTAGAGCGCGGATTGGCACTATGAGCTTTTTGATCAATGGAAATTGCCGGCGATAAACCAGTTATTTCATCAACATCGGGTTTTTGCATACCACCCAAAAATTGCCGAGCATAGGCAGACAATGATTCTATATATCGACGTTGACCTTCGGCAAAAATTGTATCAAAAGCTAGAGAAGATTTTCCCGAACCAGAAAGCCCTGTAAACACAATCATTTTGTTACGTGGCAACTCTAAATCAACATTTTTTAAATTATGTTCTCGTGCGCCTTTAATAATAATTTTATTTTGCATAACAACTGTCATCTTGAATTTACCTGCCTATCGGCAGACAGGTTTCAGGATCTTTCCTAAAATTATACTTATTTAGACGTTTTTTAACTGTCAAAAGATGCTGAAACAAGTTCAGCATGACAAACAAAAAACCAAAAACACCTCTTTCCGAGGTTTAACTAAAAATATATAAAAAGAACATAGCCTAAATCAATGCTATTATTATACCAAACTAGTATGTTTTGTCAATTATTGATTTTGTATTATAATATAAATAATCTTAAATATCATTCATTATGAAAGTCACTTCTAAAGTATCCTTGATCGTTAACATTTTTGTAGTTTTTTTTGGTCTGGCAATTTTTATATTAGGAATTTTATTAATTAAACATTCAATTTTCGTAGAAGAAACCTTTCAAACTGCCACGGGCACAATTTATAATATTAAAACAGAACCACTTGGTGTAGATCTGCCCGGTTCTTATCTGGATTACCTGCAAATTGAATTTTCTTTACCAAGTGGAGAAAAAATTAGATTTACTAATGACTATAATCAAGAAAATGTTAAATATAAAATTGGTGATACTTTACCTATTTATTATAACCCAGAAAAACCTGAAAATGCCTACATAGCTGACTATCGTTTTTTATTTATAACAGGAGGAGTTTGTCTTTTAATGGGTGTTGCGTTCATGATTTTTGCGGGACAATATGTGATTAAAAAATCTTCTCGTAAAAAAATTATTGCCAACATAAAACGAACAGGAACAAAAATTCAAGTTCCGCTTTTAGAGGTTAAAGAAGATTTGGAAACTACTATAATGGAAAAACACCCATTTATAATTAGTGTAAAAAAAGAAGATGGAAATATTTTATACAGCGACGAAATTTGGAATTACAACCCACAAAAACTCCAACCCGGGCAAATGATTGACGTTTATTTTGACGTGCAAAAACCAGCTGACTATTATATAGATGTAGAATTTTTAAACGAAGAGTAATTATTTATTTCTTTTTTTCAATTCTCTCACTTCATCCCGTAAAATCACCGCCAACTCAAATTCCAAATTTTTGGCCGCTGCTTTCATTTGTTTTTCTTTATCTTTAATAATTTCTTCCAGCGGTCGATTGTCACCCAACAAATCTAATTCCAAAATATTATTTTTGGTATTTCGGACTTTCGCACCTTTTGTATTTCGTACATTAGTAATTCCCAGTTCTCCCAAAATATCTTTAATACTTTTCTGAATTGTTTTTGGTGTAATATTATGTTTTTTATTATAAGCAAGCTGAATTTCACGACGACGTTGGGTCTCGTCTACAGCTTTTTTGATTGAACCAGTAATATTATCGGCATACAAAATTACTTGGCCATTTACATTACGCGCCGCCCGACCAATAGTTTGAATTAAACTGGTACTACTACGCAAAAAACCTTCTTTATCCGCATCCAAAATTGCCACTAGGGACACTTCGGGCATATCCAAGCCTTCCCGCAACAAATTAACTCCCACCAAAACATCAATTACTCCTTTGCGTAAATTGGTAATTGTTTCAATGCGTTCCAAAGTTTGAATATCACTATGGATATAACCAACTTTATACTTTTTGTTTAATAAATAATCATTCAAATCTTCGGCCATTTTTTTAGTAAGGGTGGTTACGAGAACTCGCTCATTACTTTTTACTCTTTCATCAATTCTAACTATCAAATCTTCTATTTGTGATTTTGTTTTTCCACCTGTTATGGGCTTAATAATAATCTCGGGGTCAATAAGTCCAGTCGGCCTCACAATTTGTTCTACCACTTGTTCGCTCTCTCTTATTTCATAATCGCTAGGTGTAGCCGAAATATATAGTACTTTATTTATTCGTTCTTCAAATTCCGTATAATTTAAAGGACGATTATCGCGAGCACTGGGCAATCTAAACCCGTGTTCCACCAAAGTATCTTTACGAGATTTATCCCCAGCAAACATCCCACCAATTTGGGGTACTGTTACATGCGATTCATCAATCACGGTAAGAAAATCCTTATCACTTCTAAAAAAATAATCTAGCAAAGAAAATGGCGGTTCGCCCAGACTACGGCCATCAAAATGTCGTGAATAATTTTCTATGCCATTGCAATAACCAATATTTTTAATCATTTCCAAATCATAATTGACTCGACGTTTTAATCTTTCATATTCTAATACTTTTCCTTTTTTTTCAAAAAAAGCTAATTGCTGTTTTAATTCTTGTTTGATAGTTTTGAAAGCCCTGGTGCGCATTTCGGGACTCGCTACATAATGTTTGGCTGGAAACAACCACATGTCACTTACATTGTGTTTTACTTTTCTGGTGACAGCATCTACCATTTCAATCAAATTTATTTTATCCGATATTTCTAAACGATAAATTATTTCTTCATTCACTGGCATTACTTCAAACACTTGCCCACGCAAGCGAAATGTTCCGCGTTTTAAATCCGAATTAGTTCTTTCAAATTGCATTTCCACCAATTGTGCCAACATTTCTTGTCGATTTAATTTTTGCCCCATTTCTAAATGTAAAACAATTTTTTCATATTCTTCGGGCGAACCCAAGCCATAAATACATGAGACCGAGGCCACAATAATTACATCTTTGCGCGTTAAGAGCGCTTGGGTACAAGCATGACGCAAGCGATCAATTTCTTCATTTATTTGTGCTTCTTTTTCTATATAAGTGTCACTGCCAGGCATATAGGCCTCGGGCTGATAGTAATCATAATAAGAAACAAAATATTCAACCGCATTATTAGGAAAAAATTCACGAAATTCATTGCAAAGCTGGGCTGCCAAAGTTTTGTTGTGAGCAATTACCAAAGTTGGCATTTGTGTTTTTTCTATTACGTTCGCTATTGTAAAAGTCTTGCCACTCCCAGTAACACCCAGCAAAGTTTGTTTTTTCATCCCCTTTTCTAAACCAAAAACCAAAGACTTTATTGCCTCTGGTTGACTCCCTGCTGGTTTGTAAGGTGAATGGATTTTGAATTTCATATCTCTACCGTCTCCCCCATCTCGGGCACAAAAGTTTTAATATTAAAATTATCACGCAAACGATGTGCAAGTTCGGTAGCCGCATGCGGTTCGCCATGTACACAAAAAATTTGTTCGGGTTTTTTAACAGCTTTTTCTACCCAAAATAATAATTTTTTCTGATCACCGTGAGCTGACAAACCACCAACAGCTTTAATTGCACATTTAACTTTTACTTCTTCATTAAAAATTTTTACTTTGCTCGCTCCTTCATAAAGTTTACGACCGAGAGTATTTTGTGCTTGATAGCCAATCAAAAGCAGTGTAGAAGCAGGGTCGGATAAATAACGTAAAGCGTGATGTAAAATTCTACCACCATTCATCATCCCTGCTCCAGCAATTATTATTTTTGCGCCCCGAACTTGGTTAATTCTTTTTGATTCTTCGCGAGTATAAGTTAATTGCAAACGTGGAAAAGCTAAGAAATCATCACCACTTTGTCTTAACTTTGCTGCTTCAACGTCATAATACTCTGGATATTTTTCATAAACCTTCATGGCGTCAATAGCCAAGGGACTATCCAAAAAAACTGGCACTTCAGGTAGGGTTTTGTCGTATTCCACCAACATATTTAATTCATACAACAATTCTTGAGTTCTTTCCAAAGAAAATGAAGGAATCATAATGGTGCCACCGCGTTTTACTCCATCTTTAATTAAATCTAAAATCATTCCCTTTCTAGTTTTGATACCTTCGTGTAAACGATCACCATAAGTAGATTCTAAAACCAAAGTTTGAGCTATACCTAACTGTTCAGTATCTTTAACAATTGGTTCATTAATATTGCCAATATCACCCGAAAAAATAATTTGTTTATTTTCGGCAGTTATGGTAATAAAAGCCGAACCAAAAATATGACCAGCATCACGCCAAACTGCTTTTACCCCAGGTAAAATTTCTATCAGGTCGTGATAATCTAAACCTTGGCAAAGAGCCACTGTATTGGCAATATCTACGTTATCAAACAAAATTGGCATGCCATATTTTTCATTTTCATCTTGCATAATATGATAAGCATCACGCCAAACCAATTCTGCCAATTCCACAGTGGCTTTCGTCATAAAAACACTCCCCTTAAAACCTTCACGCACCAACTTTGGTAAACGGCCTACATGATCCAAATGAGCATGAGTAATTAAAACGGCATTAATTTCTGAAGGTTTGAATGGAAAAGCATCGTGATTTTTACCTTCATTAAAATTTGAGCCCTGGAACATACCACAATCTACCAAAATCTTGTGTTTATTAACTTCTAATAAATGACAAGAACCAGTGACTTCGTGGGCTGCCCCGCAAAATGTAAGTTTCATAGTAAAAGTCTTAAGTTATAAGTTATAAGTTGTAAGTAAATCCTATGACTTACAACTTCATTTAAATTATAGCATCAAATTCCAGACTATACAAAGGCTCTTTTTTTTGTTATAATAATTCATATTCTATGCGTCGACACCGAGAATCAATTGAAATTCAAGAACCACCAATCAAAGAACTTGGCAAAAAACGTTCTTGTTTAAAAAGCACTTGCACCACTGGCTGTGGTTGTATTGTTATTTTTATAATTGCTTCACTACTTTTGGTAAAATTTATTGCCGCCCCACGTGCCAAAGAATTAAAACAAATACCAGCTAATTTTCCAACTGGAATTCCTATTTACGATAAAGACAATATTGATAAAATTACTTATCTTTCTGGTGCCCAAAAAAATCGTGGTTTGGAAATCGCCGGCTATTTACCCAAATTTGTACTTTCTCCAATTATGTTGCTTGTAGAGAAAAAAACCCTTGAACCTAGCCAAAACATTCAAGCCGAATATGATTGGAAAAATATTAATGAACTAATTAAAAAACCCATTGCTGATCATCGCAGTATTTTACAAATAGAATGGTCGGGATTGCCGGCCGAGCCAGAGTTTATTAAATCTTTTTTAATTGAAGAGCTTAAAAAAAATTATTATTACGAAATCACTGCTAACAGCGAAAATATTGATCAATTTATCTTTAACAGCCCCAACAAAAATATTGAAGGTTCGGTTTATATTCAAAAAAATGATCCAAGCAAAAAAGGCACAGATTACATGTCTTTAATTGTTAATTACCCAGAAGAATAGGATGTTTAAAAAATTTCGCTCCGAGACCAATTCTTTTACTGCCGCTGCCCTTATACTTGGGGCAGCGTCTTTTACTTCACGTTTTGTAGGTATTATTCGCGACCGTATTTTTGCTCATCAATTTGGCGCTAGCGACATTTTGGATGCTTATTTTTCGGCTTTCAAAATTCCCGACTTACTTTATATACTTTTAATCAGTGGGGCTTTAAGTGTAGGTCTAATTCCGGTATTTACCAAACTTTTATTAAAAGATAAAAAAGAAGCTTGGGTGTTAATTAGTAATATTACCAACATTGCAGGAATTTTTTTATCATTAGCTTCGTTTATTTTAATTATTTTTACTCCCCAACTTGTACCTTTGGTTGCTCCTGGTTTTGATGCTGAAAAAACCAAACTAACCATTAACATGACCAGAATAATGTTTTTGAGTCCACTTTTTTTGGGTCTATCGGCAATAGTGGGAGGTGTATTACAATCATTAAAAAACTTTTTAATTTATTCTCTTTCTCCTATTTTTTATAATTTGGGTATTATTCTTGCAGCTTGGTTCTTGGTGCCAATGATTGGGCCAATTGGTTTGGCTTGGGGTGTAGTTTTTGGAGCTATATTGCACTTGGCAGTACAGTTACCAACTTTTTTTAAAACTGGTTATGTTTATAAAGCTATAATAAATTTTAAAGATACGAATCTTCGCTTAATTGGCAGATTAATGGTTCCTAGAATATTGGCCCTTTCGGCTTTGCAAATAAATTTAATTGTCACCACAGCTATTGCTTCCACATTGTCAACTGGTAGTATTACAGTTTTTAATTATGCAAATAATTTACAATCATTCCCTTTGGGCCTGGTGGGGGTATCGTTTGCAATAGCCATTTTTCCGACTTTGTCGGCACTAGCAGCACAAAACAAAACAGCTGATTATATTAAAAATCTTTCTTCGGCTGTACGACAAATATTGTTCTTTATAACTCCGCTAACGGTAATTTTTTTACTTTTACGAGCCCAGATTGTTCGTTTGCTCTTGGGCACCGGACAATTTGATTGGAGTGCCACTATTAATACAGCCGATACTTTGGCATTTTTTTCTTTGGGATTTTTTGCCCAAGCACTTTTACCACTTTTGATCCGCGCTTATTATGCTTTGGAAGATACCAAAACTCCTTTTTTAATTTCTCTTGTTTCTGTAACAGTCAACATTGGTTTAAGCTTTTTGTTTACTCACGGTAGTTACAATCTAGGTACAGCTGGTTTGGCCTTGGCCTATTCTTTGGCTGGTACTTTAAACGCGGCGCTACTTTGGGTATTTTTACATTTAAAAACTGGTGGGCTTGATGAAAATAGAATCATAACCTCTATTTTTAAAATTTCTACTGCTGGTTTATTTATGGGCATTGTTATTCAAGCTGGTAAATATTTAATTGCTCCTTTGGTAGATATGCAAACTTTTTTGGGAATCTTTATACAGGGTAGTGCTACGGGAATTATTGGCCTCTTAATCTATATAATTATTGGCTTACTTCTAAAATCTCATGAAATGATTGTTTTTGTAAACACACTAAAAAATAAATTTATAAAAACTAAAAATCTCCCACCAGATATTTCGGGAATTAGTGAAATATAAAATCCGCCTCTTCGGCGGATTTTTTTTCGTCATCCCCGCGCAGGCGGGAATCTTTACTTGAGCGATAGATTCCCGCCTGCGCGGGAATGACGCTAAGTTATTACAAACTTATAGCACTTTTCAGCTCTTCCACTTTATCTACTTTTTCCCAACTAAATTCTGGCCGACCAAAATGGCCATAAGCAGCACTATTTAGATAAACTGGTTTGAGTAAATCCAAATGTTCAATAATTTTTCCCGGACGAAAATCAAATACTTTTTTTACTGCTTCAACTAATTTTTCTTCATCTACTTTTCCTGTACCAAAAGTATCTACATGAATACTAGTTGGTTCTGCTCGGCCAATTACATAAGCCACCTGAACTTCCACTCTATCTGCCAAACCAGCGGCGACAATGTTTTTGGCCACATAACGAGCCATATAGGCACCGGAACGATCTACTTTGCTTGGATCTTTACCGGAAAAACAACCACCACCATGACGGCCCATGCCACCATAGGTATCCACAATAATTTTGCGTCCTGTAAGGCCAGTGTCACCTTGAGGTCCACCAATTACAAACTTACCAGTCATGTTAATAAAAAATTCTGTCTCGGCATTTAAATATTCCGCACAAACTGGTTTAATAACTTTCTCAATAATATCTTTGCGTAAATCTTCCAGAGACACGGTTTCGTGATGTTGCGCAGCCACCACCACATTTTTTAATTTTACTGGTTTGCCATTTTCGTATTCTACCGCAACTTGCGTTTTACCATCTGGTCGCAAATAATTAATTTCACCACTCTTACGCACTTCGGCCAAACGTTTGGCTAATTTATGCGACAAAAGAATTGGCAAAGGCATTAATTCTGGAGTTTCATTGCTGGCATAACCAAACATAAGACCTTGATCCCCTGCTCCTTGTTCTTCGACTGATTGTTTATTAACCCCTTGGGCAATATCTGGAGATTGTTCGTGAATAGAAACCAAAACTCCGGCATGCTCGGCATCAATACCAAAGGCAGGGTCGGTATAGCCAATATTTTCCAAAACTCCGCGCACAATTTTTTGCACGTCGATATCGGCATGTGTGGTAACTTCACCGCCAACAATTACCAAACCTGTGGTAGTAAAACATTCTACTGCCACATGGGAATTTTTGTCTTGAGTTAAAAGCGCGTCCAACACGGCGTCGGAAATTTGATCGCAAATCTTGTCTGGGTGTCCTTCGGTAACTGATTCCGAAGTAAAAATGTATTTTGACATATGTTTTGTTTGGCCATTACCCCCCTTGGTAAAGGGGGGGGGCTAGGGGGGATATTGGCCAATAACCCCCTTAATCCCCCTTTATTAAGGGGGAAATTAAGTATTAAAAAAACGACTTTAGTCGTTCAAGAAGATAGACTCGTCCGCCGTAGCCTTAGCGTAGGCGAAAGAATTTTGCTAGCAAGTAATCCCGACCTAGTCGGCATAAAACTTTCTAGCAAAAAGCACCATTTTCTTGAACATAAAAATTATAACAAAATTATAAAAAACAATCAAGAGCAATTAAGCATCGGATCTTAAACCATAATGCTTAAAGACTTGCCCAGCATTCAGATTAGTTGTATTTTTGATATCAATTTTAAGTTTTTTTAAGATTGACAAGATATCCTTTTCTGGCCCTTCTAACTCCAAGTAAGTAGGTATTTCTGGATATTTATCAATTTCAAACCTTACTTTATGCAAACGATAGGAAATTCTAGTCTTTTTTCGTTTCGTTACACAAAAAAGACCCAAACCATTTAAAATCTTTTCCATTAAAGCAAAATCTGATACTTCTACTTGGGTTTCTTCCGAAACTTTGAAGAAAGTTTGATAATTTATTCCTTTGAATTTAAAATTCAAAAAAGTATTGTTTCCTTCTTTTCTTAAACGACAAAGATTATGAGCTTTTTTTATACTTCTATTTTTAAAATCAAAAATTCGTTCATCAAACAAAGTTTTTTTCATTATCCGTTTAGCACCAAGAGCCAAAATCTTTTTAATAATTTCTTTTTCATTAATTTCCAAAACTTTTAATTCAATTTCTTTCATAGTTCAATAAACTCACTACAAATAAATTATTTTCCAACTTTAAACATTGCTTCATGCCCAGGAATAATATAATCGGCAATTGCCAAAATTTTCTCTCGGCTTTTGTTGTATTCTTCTAGACTATACAAAAAATCTGGATCGGCTTGTATATTCATATCTGCCATAGCCACACCGTTTATAGCATCGCCAGCTATCACAATTTTGCCTAATTCCGTTTCTACTACTACCGAAACATGATCAATAGTATGGCCAATTGTTTCAATTACTTTTACATTATCGGCAATTGGTTCATTTACAATATCAAATCTCTCTATACATCCTTCAACAATTTTATGAGTCTGGCCGAGATAATTACTATGAATAAATCTATTATAAATTATTGCCTGGGGAAACAAAAAAATATTAGTTGTGTGATCAATATGTGTATGAGTTAAAATAACTGCTTGTATATCAGTTGTTTTTAAACCTTCATCTTTTAGAGCTTTAAGTAATTTATCTTTATTAACAAAAGCTCCTGGATCGACGATGATGTTTATGTTACTTTTAATTAAAGTGGTAGTTGCACCTAAATCCATTTTCCCGTCAGCATTCATTTCGTGTACACCTTCCACTAAAACTTTTACTTCTGTCATATTAAAATAATTTAACCACACTATAAACCCCACCAACCAAGAGTGCTAAGACCAAGAGACCACTTAATAATACTACATGATGTAGTTTGTATTTGCCAGTGGGTAAATCTCCGACTTGTTTGGCTTTCCAATAAATTAAAAGTAATAATAATGATTCAGTAGTTAAAAATACCCCGCCCACAATATCGATCATGACGATAAACTTTCTAAAACCAGCCACAAATAAAATTAACGGCACGCCACAAGCCACCAAAGTTGCCAAGGGTTTAGAAAATTTATAATCCCAAGATAAAGAATGACGAAACATTAAGGCGTGCGCCAAAAAACCCATACCCATGGCCAAAGCCGCAAAAATATTACCAAACCAAAATAAATAACTACCAATTTTTTGTCCCAAACCGATGGTAGCAATTTCGGTAGTAGCTTTGCCAGTAACTCCCAATACTGTGAGTGTAAAAAGTATATAAACAACTATACAAATTAAACTGGAAATTAAAATTGCCAATTTAAACTTTTTCTTATCATTTTTTAATAAACTATGAGATTCTAAAACTGCGCCACTACCAGAATAAGCAAATAAAATTACCCCAAAAGGCAATAAAAATGAAGTAAAATTATGATAAGTAAAATTGATCGTTTCTACATGTGGTACACTAACTAAACTAATAAAAATAATTACGGCCAAAATTATTAAACTTAAAAAGAAATCAATTACTTTTAAAACTCGCATGCCCGTATAAACCAAAAATGTAGCAACACCCCAAAAAATTATTCCCCAGGTATTGGGGTCACCGCCAAATAATTGTGACAATGATTGTCCTTCACCAATTATATAAACATTTAAAATACCAAACATTACAAAGTACACCAGCAGGGTCATAGTTACTTCGCCCCAAGTGCCTAAATATTTTTTGGCCAAACCAACCATTTGAAATTCGCCTTTGGTGCGTACGGCAATCTCACCAATAAGCAAATTAAAACCAAGCATGATCACACCTAAAAAAAGCAAATAAAAAAGCCCAATAAAACTACCTACCTGGGCTACAGCATACGGCACTCCCAACACTCCCGCGCCAATGGTGCCCGCGACAATCAAAGCAATGCCTTCGAATAAACCAATTTCTCTATGGAAGACTCCTTGATGCATTACTATCTCTTCTTTTTGTATTCTTTTGTAATTAAAACCAAACATAGTAGTGATATTATAACATATCTTGACACACAAATAAATATATTGTATAATTTTAAACAATCAATATCTGCACGCCTAGCTCAGTTGGTTAGAGCATCTCGTTTACACCGAGAGGGTCGAGGGTTCGAATCCCCCGGCGTGTACAATTGAAGAAATATCAAATGGTCGGCCGCTCTCGGCGGCCAAATTATACGGGGGCTGCCACGAAAAAACCAATTGGCGGTTTTGTAAAAGGTGGTGTGAGCCAATATTTTTAAGAAATGGTGTCATTTCCGTTTGGTTGTTGGTTTCCAGTAATTTGTTGGCTTTGTTAAGCGATAAAACAAAATCCTTAGCGAGTCCGAGCCAATTCATTCCTTTCTCTTCAATGTCTTTAATTTTCTCTTTTAATTCTAACTTTCTAGTTAGGATTTTTTGTTTTCGCTCGGTATATTCGCCTGTGGATAACACACCCGCAAGAAAGACGTCTAACAACTTTTCCAGTGTTGTTTCTATTTTTGCTAATTCGTTTTTAAGGTTTTGAATATTTGCTGTATGTGTTGAAGTATCTTTGGTATATTCTGCTTCCAAATCAAAAAATACCTTTTCTAACTCCACATCTGACAAAGAAATTTTTTGTAAATATTCTTTTATTTGCGTAAACAAAATATTATCACGCAAAAATAATTCTTCGCAAGGTCCTTTCTTGCGAGTGCAACGGTAATAAACATATTCTTTTCCGCTTTTCTTGCGTTTGTATTCCGCGGTTATGGCCGCACCACAAGAACATTTCATTAACCCAAGAAAAGTAAAATGATGTTTTTTGTATTTATGCGGTTTACCTTTTTCCAATAAAATTTCTTGCACACGGTCAAATAGTTTTTTAGAAATAATTGGTTCTTGCTTGCCCTCGTGGATTTCTCCGCTATATTTCATTAAACCAATGTAAAAAACATTGCGTAGGGTTTTGGATATTTGGCTTAGCTGGATTTGCGCCTCTGAACGACTTAAAAGATTATTTTGTATTGACCACTGACGAAGTGAGAATAAAGTATGCTGACCAGTCGCATACTGTTCAAAAAATTCGCGCAACTTTGGCGCCTTGTCCTGGTCAACATCTATTCCTCGGGTTTTCGGATTATTCAAATATCCCATGGGTGCCTTACTTGGCCAAATACCATTACGAATTTTTTGTCTTAGCCCTCGTTTTACATTTTCCCGCAAATTATCTACAAAGTATTTACTTTGCCCAAAAGCGATTTGAAGCATAAATAATCCTTGAGGTGTCGGTTCAAACCAGAAGCAAGGAAATTTCATAGATTTAATAACGCCACGGTCAACCAGATGAATTATCTTGCCACCATCCACACTGTTTCTCGCCAATCTGTCTGGGTGCCAACAAATTATCCCGTCAGCTTTACCTTTTTCGAGAAATGACACCATTTCGCCGAAAACAATTCGGCCGGGCTCTTTGGCAGTTTTGGCCTCGTCTAACGAGGCGACAATTTCCAGTTTTTCTTTGGCGGCAAATTCTTTTAATTCGGTAAGTTGGGCTTCAATGCTTAATACCTGTCGGTCGTCTTCTTCGGTACTCTTGCGAGCGTAAATTACATAACGCATAAAACAAAAAAGTTAAAAACAATTTGGATAAAAATTTTCTTTTCCCGTCCCGTTATTACATCGGGACACAAAACCGCCAATTGGTTTTTTCGTGGCAGCCCCCGCAATTGTACTGTATTATAAAAAGTGTTCGGACCCGCCTTCGTAAAAACTTTGGCGAGGCAGGCGAATTTTATCAGCCCCCATTTTTACAAAAACGGTGTCGCGGTCTTTCAAAACTGCCAAAGAGCCCGTTAAAAATATTGGCTCGCACCACCTTTTGGGAAAAGAAAATTTTTAGACATATTTGGACAGAAATTTAACTATTTCTGTCTTTTTATTATACTTAAATTAGTGTATTTGGCTTAATTTAGCGAAAATTGTGGCCATACTATTGACAAAACCCTATTTTTAT